>JAEAME010000082.1_pt1 | contig 140125 bp, 104 predicted proteins | sample 8958731 | NCBI WGS metagenome assembly JAEAME01 (sample SAMN16933194, study PRJNA681113) | bioreactor sludge metagenome | isolation source: anerobic bioreactor sludge (Control) | place: India:Bengaluru | collected 2018-10-24
CGCCGTTGTAGTCCCCGGAAGCCAGCGCCGTCAGGTTGACCGGCACCTGCGGGCCGCAGGAGGGCGAAGGCGATGGCGTCGGGGGGACCGGCGTGGGCGTGAACGGAGTGGCCGTCGGCGCCGGCGTCTTGAATCCTTCCGGAGTCGGCGTCGGCGTCGGGGGCGTGGGGGTGGTGAAGGCGATGGCGATGTCGTAGGCGGAAGAGGCCGAGCCGTAGCCGTCGACCACGAGGTAGTAGGCGTCGGGGGCGGCCGGGTAGACGATCCGTTCGGGTTCGGTCCCGAGGTTGGTCGAGGCGGCGACGCAGCTGGAGGCCGAGGGCGCGTCGCAGAGGAGGAGGTCGAGGTCGTCGGCGAGGTTGCCGAGGTCGATCGTCACCGTGCCGGGAACGCCGGTCACGAAGCGGTAGACCACGTCCTTGGCGTTCTCCGGGAACTTGATGCAGGAGTAGACATCGTAGTTATCGGCGAAGCCGGAGTTGTCGAGGCTGCCCGCGTAGTTCAGCGTCGCGTTGATCGGGGCCTCGAAGACCTCGCCCACCGGCGTCGGCGTCACCGAGGGCGTCGGCGTGACGGAGGGGGAGGGCGTCGCCGTCGGCTCGGCGATGAGGATGCCCGCGAAGGCGTCGGGCGAGGAGGACATGCCCGCCTGGTAGGGGTTCATCAGGGGGAAGTCGTAAGAGTAGGTAAAGCCCGTGACGTAGGTCGAGCGGAGCGCGGCGTTCACGGCGATCCCGTAGCCGAAGTCCGAGCCGCCGCCGCCGAGGAAGGTGGAATAGGAGAGGGTCGAGCCGTCGGGTCCGAAGCGGCTGACGAAGGCGTCGTAGTCGCCCCCGATCGTCGGCTGGTAGGCGTTGACGATCGGGAAGAAGTAGGGGGCGTTGGAGGAGTCGGTCTCCCCCGTCACGTAGGCCGCCCGCCCGGCGTCGACGGCGATGTCATAGCCGACATCCAAGGCGCCGCCGCCGAGGAAAGTGGAGTAGGCGAGCGTGGATCCGGAGGGAGCGAACTTGCTGACGAAGGCGTCGGCGTCCCCGCCGCCCGGGATCGGCTGGTAGGCGTTCGCGGTCGGGAAGAGGTTATTGGAGAAGGAGTTGGTCACCCCGGCGACGTAGGCGGAACCTGCCGAATCGACGGCGATTCCACAGCCGTAGTCGTAGCCATCGCCGCCGAGGAAGGTGGAGTAGGCCAGGGACGACCCCGCCGTCGCGAACTTGGTTACGAAGGCATTGTAGCGGCCGTTCCCGAAGTCCGCCTGGTAGGCGTTGACGGTCGGGAAGAGGGAGCCGGAGGAGTGCATCGTCTCCCCGGTGACATAGGCGGAACCGGCCGAGTCGAGGGCGATCCCGTAGCCGTAGTCCGGGTCCGCCCCGCCGAGGTAGGTGGAGAAGGCGAGAGCCGATCCCGTGGGGGCGAGCTTGGCGACGAAGGCATCGTAGGCGTAGCCCCTTTCTTGTTCCCCGCCGGTCATGGACGACTGGTAAGCGTTAACGGTCGGGAAGGGTCCCCCGTCCGAGGACTGAGTGGAGCCGACGATATAAGCGGCGCCCGTCGAGTCGACGGCGATCCGCCGCCCCTCGTCGTTGTCAGCCCCGCCGAGGTAGGTGGAGTAGAGGAGCGAGGAGCCGGCCGAGTCGAGGCGGGTGACAAAGGCGTCCTCCTTGGTCTCCTTCCCGTCCTTTCCGGACTGACGGCTGGGCTGGTAGGCGTTCAGGGTCGGGAAGTCGCTGGATTCGGTGTAGCCGGTGACGAAGGGGTTGAGGGCGGAGTCGAGGGCGAGCCCGTAGCCGTAGTCGGAGTTACTGCCCCCGAGGTAGGTCGAGAAGACGAGCGAGGATCCGGTGGAGAGGAACTTCGTCACGAAGGCGTCGGGCGAGGAGGTCATCACGGCCTGGTAGGGATTCACGAGCGGAAAGTCGGAGGAGGAGGTCTCGCCGGCGACGTAGAAGTCTCCCGCGGAGTCGGCCGCGATGGCGTAGCCGTAGTCGGAGCTGTTCCCCCCGAGGAAGGTCCCGTAGGTGTAGTCCCAGAGGATGGGGGAGGGGGTGGGGACGGGGGTCTTGTAGCCCTCCGGGGTGGGGGTGGCGGAGGGGGGCGGTGTCGGCGTCAGCGGAGTCGGCGTGGCGGAGGGGGGAGGGGTCGGCGTCTGGTAGCCCTGCGGCGTCAGTGTCGGGGAGGGGGTGAGGAGGTTGCCGAAGCGGGCGAGGAAGGCGTCGGAACCGCCCGCGATGTTCCCCTGATAGGGGTTCGCGAGCGGGAAGTCGCTGCTATAGGTGTAACCGGAGACAAAAGCGCTCCGGTCCGGGCCCAGGGCGATTCCGTAGCCCTCGTCGGTGCTGTTCCCGCCGAGATAAGTAGAGAAGACGAGCGCGGAGCCGGCCGGGGCCAAGCGGGTGACGAAGGCGTCGGGGGTGCTGTTTATCGAGGTCTGGTAGGCGTTCAGGATCGGGAAGTCGGAGGAGTTGGTGTAGCCCGTTGCGAAGGCATTTCCGTTGGCGGCGACGTCGATCCCGTATCCGTAGTCGGAGCTCTCCCCGCCGAGGAGCGTCGAATAGAGGAGCGCGGAGCCCGTCGGCCCGAACTTGCTGATGAAGGCGTCATCGCTGCCGGCGTTGTATTGCTGGTAGGCGTTCTGGGTCGGGAAGAAGGGGTCCTCGCTGGTGTCGGTGGTCCCGGTGACGTAGATGTTTCCGGCGGCGTCAAGGGCGACGCCCTCCGCGTAGTCCTGTCCGGACCCACCCAGATAGGTCGAATGGACGAGGGTCGATCCGGTCGAGGAGAGGCGGGTCACGAAGGCGTCGCGTGAGCCGCCGGCATAGGACGGCTGGTAGGCGTTCTTGGTCGGGAAATAGACCGGGAGCCCCGAGGAGGAGGTCGAGCCCACGACGTAGGCTATGCCGCCGGCGTCGACACGGATGTCCGCGGCGTCGTCGTCGGATGATCCCCCGAGGTAGGTGGAGTAGAGGAGGGCGGATCCCGAGGAGGAGAACTTGGTGATGAAGGCGTCGTAATCGCCGAAGAGGTACTGCTGATAGGGGCTCTCCAGGGGGAAGTCGTGGGATTCGGTCTCCCCGGTCACGTAAGCGGACCCCGCCGCATCGACGTCGATCCCGTATCCGTAGTCGTAGTTCATCCCGCCGAGATAGGTGGAGAAGAGGAGGATGGAGCCGGAGACGTCGAGGCGGCTGACGAAGGCGTCGGCCTGCCCGCCCGGGGTGCCCTGGTAGGCGCTCTCGACCGGGAAGTCGTAGGAGTAGGTGTAGCCCGTCACGGAGGCCGATCCGTCCGGGCCGGCCACGACCGCGTAGCAGTAGTCGCTGTTGGTTCCGCCGAGGTAGGTGGAGAAGAGCAGGGTGGATCCGTCGGAGGAGAAGCGGGAGACGAAGCCGTCGTCGCTTCCCGACCGGGCCGCCTGGTAGGGGTTGGCGGTGGGGAAATTGTCCGAACTAGTGTAGCCGGCGACGAAGGCGCAGCCGGAGGAATCGATGGCTACGCCGTGGCCGTAGGCGTAATCGTAATTGGCGCCGCCGAGGTAGGTGGAGTAGTCGAGCATGACCATCACGGGCGTCGGCGTGGGCGGGATGGGCGTCGGGGGGGTCGGGGTCTGAGCGAAGAGGGGGCCGGCGACGAGCAGGCCGGCCGCGGCGACGGACAGGATCGTCTTGGTCATGGGGGCTCCTTCAGGGAAGGGGGTTGCGGGTGGATGGTGCTGTGCGCTGACCAGGAAACATGGAATAAAGCCTATGGGAAAGCGCTGGCAAAGTCAACCGAAAATCAATAGGTCCTATAGGACCTATAAGTCCTATAGGACCTATGGAAAGGCCGGCCTCCCGTTTTCGGCAGTCCGGCCTCCCGTTTTCGGCAGTCCGGCCTCCCGTTTCCGGAAGGCCGGCCTTTCTCCGGCCAAACTGCTTCCACTAGCCTTTCTGGCCGTAGATCGCCGGCAGATCCACCAGCGGAGTGGGGTTGATCGTCTCGGGGAGGCCGATCGACCGCATCAGGTTTTTGAAGACCGTCTCCTCGATCGTCTCCCGCTGGTCCGGAGCCATCCCCCGGAGCGGGATCTGGGCGCCCGCGATCATCTCGTGCCCCCCCGCGGACCCTTTCCCCTCCACCGCCTTGCGCAGCATCCGCCCGGCGCGGGTGTTGGAGCGGGTGGTGCGCAACGAGAGGTAGAGGGTGTCGCGGTAGCGGCCGGAGACCAGGCACCAGGTCGAGCGGCGCAGGGAGAGGAGGAGATCGGCGAACTGGGCGACGAAGCCGGGGTGGTTGACCTGGTGGAGGCGGGCGCCCACGAAGGACTTGTAGGTGAAGGCCTGCTCGAGGGCATGGTGGAGCTGCTGGAAGAACTCCCGCCCCCGGCGCGGATGCTCGATCCGGGAGATCAGCTGGTGCTTGACCAGGGGGAAGAGGAAGGTGGCGGCCTCGATGTCGCGCCGGGTCACCTCCCGCCCCAGGTGCTGGGTCTCGGAGACGATCCCGTAGTAGAGGGCGGTAGCCAGCGGGGGGGGCGTCTCCACCCCGGCCGCCCTCAGGTACTCGGTCAGGATGGTGGCGGTCGAGCCGGCGTCGGGCTCGATCTCCAGGAACTGGGCGCGGGTGGCGGGGAGCTTGGGATGGTGATCGATGACGATCAGGGGGACGGCGTTCGCCGGGAAGAGGTTGTTCCCCGCCCCCGGCTGACAGTCGACCAGGGCCGTGCCCGGGAATTTCCGGAAATGGGAAGGCCGGACGGGCACCGCGCGGATCTTGAGGAGGGAGTTCATGTAGCGGTTCTCCTCTCGGGCGAGGATCCCGCCGTAGGCGATGAGGCAGGCGACCTGGGCCTTGGTCTCGAGGAGGTGCTTCAGTGCCCAGGCGCTGGCCAGGGAATCGGAGTCGGGGTGGTTGTGGGTGAGGATGAGGAGGGTGGGGATTCCCCGGCACGCCTCGAGCAGTCGTCCCACCTGGTTCCCGTCGGTCATGTCCGTCCGTTCGCGCTCTCCCGCGGCGGATGCTTCGCCGCCGCGGGCGTGGTTTGTGGGGAGGGCGGCCTGGGCGGCCGCCGGGATATTGCGTCAGCGGCGGGGGATGGCCCGCCGCGGGGGTGTCGCGGGAAACCGGGAGAAGTGTGGCACAAGGAGAGGGGGGGCGCAAGCGGAATCGGACGCCGGGGAAGAGCGGCCCGCTCAGCGCTTCAAGAACCCCCGGAGTTTCGCCAGGGGGTAGGTGTTGACCACGTCGCCCTTCGCGAGCCAGCCGCGCCGGGCGGTGAAGACGCCGTAGCTCATCAGGGGGAACTGCGCGACGGAGTGGGCGTCCGTGCTGATGACGATCTTCGCCCCCGCCGCCCGGGCCATCCGGGCGTGGACGTCGTTCAGGTCCAGACGGGAGGGGTGGGCGTTAATCTCCAGGATCACCCCTTCTCCCGCCGCCGCCCGGATCACCTCCTCGATGTCCACCGCGTAGGGCTCCCGCTCGAGGAGGAGCCTCCCCGTGGGGTGGGCGAGGATGTTCACCCGGGGGTTCTTCAGGGCGGAGACGATCCGCTTCGTCATCTCCTTCTCGGGCAGGCTGAAGCGGGAGTGGACGGAGGCGACGACCACGTCGCATTCGTCGAGGACCGCGTCGGGGAGATCGAGCCGGCCGTCGGCGAGGATGTCCACCTCGGCGCCCTTGAGCAGCGCGATCCCCTTCGCCCCGTCCCGGGCCTTCTCGATCGCCCGGAGGTGGCGGGACATCTCCGCCGCGGAGAGCCCCCCCGCCACCCGGACCGCCCGAGTGTGGTCGGTGAGGGCGAGGTACTCGTAGCCCTGCGCCTGCGCGCCCGCCGCCATCTCGGCGATGGAGTTCTTCCCGTCGGTGGCGGTGGTGTGGGCGTGGAGGTCGCCCCGGACGTCGGCGAGCTCGATCAGGTCCGGGAGCTTCCCCGCCGCCGCGGCCTCGATCTCGCCCCGGTTCTCGCGGAGCTCCGGAGGGATCCAGTCGAGCCCGAGGAGGCGGTAGCACTCCTCCTCCGTCTTCCCGGCCAGGGGTTTCCCCTCCTCCCCGGCCCGGAAGATCCCGTACTCGCTGACCTTGAGACCCCTCTCCTGCGCCCGGCGGCGCAGGGCGATGTTGTGGTCCTTCGACCCGGTGAAGTAAAGGAGGGCGGCCCCGAAGGATTTCTCCTCGAGGACGCGGAGGTCCACCTGGAGGCCGCCGCGGAGGCGGAGGCTCGACTTGGTCGGACCCCGCGAGATCACCGCTTCGGCCCCGTCGTAGCCGGCGAAGGCCTCCATCAGGGGGCCGCCGTCCGAGGAGATGGCGAGGATGTCCAGGTCGCCGATCGTGTCCCGCCGCCGCCGCAGGGAGCCGGCCGGGACGAGCTGCTTCACTCCGGGGACGCCCTGGAGACGGCCGACGATGGACTCGGCGTAGGTGAAGCCGACGTCCAGGCGGGTGCGCGCCGCCCCCGGCCGGTAGGCCGCGATCGCGCGGAGAATCTTCTCCTCGCTCTTGGCGCCCATCCCCGGAAGGTCGCGGAGCTTGTGCTCGCGGGCGGCGGCCTCGAGCTGGTCGAGCGCTTCGATCCCGAGGCGGTCGTGGAAAAGCTTGACCTTCTTCGGGCCCAGCCCCTCGATCCGGAGGAGTTCGGGAAGGCCGGGGGGAAGCTTGTTCTTCAGCTCTTCGAGGAAGTTGAGCCGTCCGGTCCGGGCGAGCTCGGAGATCTTCTCGGCGATCGAGGTTCCGATCCCCGGGAAGCGGGTGAGGTCGCCCCCCGCCTTGGCGATCTCGGCCACGTTCTCGGGGAGGTCCGCGATGGTCCGGGCGGCGTTCCGGTAGGAGCGGACGCGGAAGGGGTTCTCACCCTGGATGTCGAGGATATCGGCGATCTCCTCGAAACAGCGGGCGATCGTCTCGTTTTCCATATAAAAATTCCTTCGGAATTTTTATAGACCCGGATCCAACGATTACTCCTCAGTATACGCCATTTCTGGGCAGCGCAGGATCGTCGATTTCAGCTTCTTTCCTCTTTTATCGTTCTTACGATGAAAGAGGAAAGAAGCCGGCCGATCTCGCGGCTAGTCTTGGCGGTGGGATGGCACCAGTCGAAGTAGGTCCCCTTTCCCTCCATATGAAACTCGCGGAGCGCGGGGAGGAGATCGAGGAAGGGGAAACCGCGTTTGGCGGCAAGCTCGCGCAGCTTCCGCTGGGGCCGGTCTTCCCGGAAAGAGGCGTAGACCTGAAAGGCGTTGGGGAAGGCCACGATCGCGGCCCGGAAGCCGTGTCTCCCGGAGAGGGCTTTCAGGCGGTCGAGCTCCCGATCCACCGCCGCCCAGGAGCCTTCGTCCCAGGCGGCTCCCCAGTCGAAGCGGGCCCGCGCGGCCAGGCGGAGGAAACGCCCGGGGTCGTTCATCCAGGAGAGGTCGCCCATCTCCGCGGTCCAGCCCAGGCGCTCCTCGCCCTGCTCCCGGACGAAGCGGCGGAGCTTCAGGTTCGCGTAGATCGTGTCGGCGAGGAGGCTGTGGCGGCGGAGCCAGCCCCGGGCGCCGAGCTCGCCCGCGAAGCCCCAGGGCGGGCGGCTGTCGTTGAGGTAGAAAGCCACGACGACCAAGTCCGGATGGGCCTTGAGCCCCCGCTCCTCCAGGATGTCGATCTCCTCCTTCAGGCCGACGTCCCCCACCCCGCCGTTGACCACCGAGACCCGGCGGGAGGGGAAGTCCTCCCGGAGCCGGCTTTCGGCGATCTCGACCCAGGTCTCCTCCCGGGGGAGGTAGTCCTCCCAGGTGATCGAGTCGCCCAGGACGAGGACGCGGAACTCGTCCGGGCCCTTCTCCTCCGGGAGTTCGGCGTCGCGGAAGCCAAGGGAGTTCACTTCCATCAGGACGTCCTGGCCGGAGATGCGGTGGTTTTTGATGAGGACCCGGGAGCCGGGGATCAGCCGCCGCCCCCGCGGCGTGTACTCGATGAAGGCTTCGGCGTCGCCTACCGCCGTGGCGGCGAGCCGCCCCGCTCCCGGGCGGACCACCCGGGTCCGGGAGAGGCGGAGGTAGAGCTCGAAGCCGCCGAGGGAAAGGAGGAAGGCGAGGAACCAGAGGGACAAGGCGAGGGCGCGGTGGCGGTTCGATCTCATGGTGGCAAATTTTAGAGTTTCGCCTCCCCTGGATGGCCGTTATTATACCAACCCCGGCTCGCGGCTACGATCGCCGGGTCCGCCGGCCGGGGAAGGTAGGCGCGGACATTCATGTCCGCGCGGCGGGCCCCGGTCGCCTATCCATGGACACCACCGACATCACGATCATCGGGGCCGGCGTGGTCGGCCTGGCGATCGCCGCCGAGCTCGCCACGTCCGGGAAGGAGATCGTCGTGGTCGAGCGCCACGACCGTTTCGGGCGGGAGACCTCGAGCCGAAACAGCGAGGTCATCCACGCCGGGATCTACTACCCGAAGGGCTCCGTCCGGGCCCGCCTCTGCGTAGAGGGTCGGCGCCGCCTCTACGAGATCTGCGAGCGAGAGGGGATCCCCCACCGGAAGGTGGGGAAGCTGATCATCGCGCTGGAGGAGTCCCATCTCCCCGTCCTGGAGAGGCTGCAGCGGAAGGGGGAGGAGAACGGAGTCGAGGGGCTCCGCCTGGTCTCCCGGGAGGAGGTCCATCGCCTCGAGCCCCACGTATTCGCCCGCGGCGGCCTCCTTTCGCCCGAGACCGGGATCATCGACAGCCACCGCCTGATGGCCCATCTCGAGCACCGCGCCTCGTCCGGGGCGACTTTCGCCTATAACTGCGAGGCCGTCTCCCTCGAGAAAACGGCGGAGGGCTACCGGGTGGGGATCCGCGAGCCGGACGGCGCGAGCTACGACTTCCTGAGCCGCCTGGTGATCAACGCCGCGGGTTTGGGGGCGGAGGCGGTGGCGCGGCTCGCGGGGATCGACACCGCCTCCGCCGGCTACGCCATCCACCCCTGCAAAGGCGAATACTTCCGGGTCGCCGGGGCGGGGGCGAAAGTCCCCCGGCGCCTGGTCTATCCTCCCCCCACCGAGATCAGCCTCGGCCTCCACACCGTGATCGACCTGGGCGGGGGGATGAAGATCGGCCCCAATGCCTTCTACGTCGATTCCCTCGGCTACGACGTCGACGAGTCCCACCGCGCCGAGTTCTTCGCCAAGGCCAGGGGCTATCTCCCCTGGCTCAAGGAGGAGGATCTCGTCCCCGACATGTCCGGGATCCGGCCCAAGCTCTTCCGGAAGGGAGAGCCGGAGAGGGACTTCGTCATCCAGGAGGAGTCCGACCGCGGCCTTCCCGGCCTGATCGATCTGATCGGGATCGAGTCGCCGGGGCTCACCGCCGCCCCCGCCATCGCCCGCCAGGTCGCCGGCCTGGCTAAAGAACTGATTTAACTGCGAATTTCGCGAATTGCGCGAATTCAGCTCGGCTACGACTCGCGACTGATATCCACGAGTTGGAGCAAAGGACACGAATTAGGGCTGGCTTGTTCCAATTCGTGAAAATTCGTGTCAACTCGGAGACAGCATTAGCGAGCCAAGTCGGGCCCAATTCGCGTAATTCGCGAAATTCGTAGTTGCATTATGTCGGGCCACGCCGGGGCCGATTCGTGGTTATTCGCCGATGATCTTGACCAGCACGCGCTTGCGCCTCATCCCGTCGAACTCGCCGTAGAAGATCCTCTCCCAGGGCCCGAAGTCCAGCTTCCCCCCGCTGATCGCCACCACCACCTCCCGCCCCATGATCGTCCGCTTCAGGTGGGCGTCGGCGTTGTCCTCCCCGGCGTTGTGCCGGTAGCGGGAGTGGGGCTTCTCCGGGGCGAGCTTCTCCAGCCACTCCTCGAAGTCCGCGTGGAGGCCGCTCTCGTCGTCGTTGACGAAGACCGAGGCGGTGATGTGCATGGCGTTGACGAGGCAGAGCCCCTCGCGGACCCCGCTCTCCCGCACCAGCTCTTCGACTTCCCCGGTGATGTTGACAAAGCCCCGCCGGGTCGGAAGCTGGAACCAGAGGTGTCTGGTCAGGGATTTCATCGCGTTCTCCGTCGGGTCGCTGGCCGTCCGCCCCCTGGCCGGTCCGACCGGTCGGACGAGTCGGACCCGTCCGGCCGGAGGCCGAGGCTCGCCAGCGGTCCCCATGATGAGAGCGTTGGGCGGCCAGGAAGACGCGGGCGTCTGCCAGACAGATCATAGCGTCCGTCCGACCGGGCGGCAATCGGAATGAGTCGGAAGAGTCGGACCGTTCTGACCGATCGGACCGGTCGGACGAGTTGGACGAGTCGGAGGCCCCGCGCAATTCCGGTTGTCAGGGGGGGAGGAGGGTACTATCATCCTCCTGCGTCCGTCCCGCATGACGCGGCGGCGGACGCGGGAGGAATACGATGGACAAGAAATACAAGCTTATCCGCTCCCGCCTGATGCTCCCCCTGAGCGAGAAACTGGGCCGGAAGACCCGCCTCGAGGACGGCTACGTCCTGATCGAGGGAGTCCTGATCAAGGAGGCGGGCCGATACACCCCCGCCATCGGCCGGAGGATCGTCCAGAACCACGGGAGCGAGCTCCAGGTGATCGGGCTCCCGAAAGGGAGGGATCTCGTCGAGGAGAACATCCCCTGCCTCAACGCGGTCATGCTCCCCGGATTCGTCAAGGCCCACGGCCACGACCACGAGTCCCCGGTGATCGGGATCGCCAAGGACGAGCCCCTGACCGAATGGCTCGACCACGCGATCAACGTCTTCGCCGGCTTCCTCAACGAGAAGAAGGAGTGGCTGAGGAAGAAGCTCGGGAAGTACCCCCACTACGTCACCTACCTGAAGGCCCGCCTGGACGACGTCCACTACGGCATCACCTCGGCCCTTAGCCACCACTGCAACTTCAATAAGTACAACGCCTCGGACCTGGTCGACGCCAACACCCGGATGGGGACGAAGGTGATCATCGCGGTCGGTGGGCAGGACCAGAACTACGACCCCCGCATCCTGGACACGCCCGCGCAGGCCCTGAAGCGGCTCGACGAGTACTACGAGGAATACAAGGACCGGGAGCGGGTCTGGATCATCCCCGGCCCCGACCAGGACTTCTCCAACTCGCCGGAGATGCTCCGGGCCCTGAAGCAGTGGTCGCAGGAGCACGACACCCTGATCCACATCCACTCCTCCGAGGAGCCGAAGACGACCGCCTGGTTCTACGAGAAGTACCTCTGCAGCCCGGTCGCCTACTTCCACCGGGTGGGCCTTCTCGACCGCAGCGCCATCCTCGCCCACCAGGTGAACAACACGCCGGTGGACCTGGCGATCCTGAGGGACACCGGGACCAACGTCGTCCACAACCCGCTCGCCAACACCATCCTCGGATCCGGGATGCCCCCGGTGCTGGAGATGCTGGAGAAGGGGATCCCGGTCGCCATCTCCACCGACGGCTCCGGCTCGGCCGACAACCAGAACATGCTCTCCGCGGCCCGGCTCGCCTCCCAGTATCAGAAGGCTTTCACCCGGAACGCCCGCGTCCTCCCGGCCCAGCAGGTCCTGGAGATGGTGACGGTGGTCCCGGCCAAGATGCTCCGCCTGAATACCGGTTCGCTCGAGCCGGGGAAGGACGCCGACGTGATCGTCGTCGACCTCTCGCTCCCCAACCTCACCCCCACCCGCGCGGACAACGTGGTGGAGAACCTGATCTGGGCCTCCGACGGCTCCGAGGTCCGCTGGGTGATCGCGAACGGAAAGGTCCTGAAGGCCGACTACCGCTACCCGCACGTGGACGAGGAGGAGATCAAGGGCGACGTGCAGAAGCTCTCGGAGCTCTTGATCGAGTACAAGAAGTCGAGGCCCGAGATCACGGCGACGGGGGCGCGGCAGGACGATAAGAAGAACTGACCGCGGATCGGCCTGGCTCTGGCTCGGCGCTTTAACCGCGAATAAAGCGCGAATGTGCTTGGCTCACTGAAATTAACTACGAATTTCGCGAATTACGCGAATGAAAAGCGCGGGCCGGAAACGGCCCGCGTTTTTACTGGGGGGTCATGATGCTGTTTCGGCCTTGCCGTTCGAAGTCGTTATAGCGTCGCCTCTCCCGAGGCTCCGCGGGGATCGTTTGCCGCGCCCATCCGCGTTTTATTCGCGTTATTCGCGGTTAAAAATCCAAGCCCACCCGGCCCATTCGTGAAAATTCCCGCCTCCGCCCCGACTAGTCGGGCTACGGCGGGCAAGCGTGCTAATTCGTGGAATTCTATTGCCAAGCCAAGCCGATTCGCGGACAGAGGTTTTCCGGCCAGGCCCAGCGGGGGGATCAGGAGAGGAGGGGGGCGAGGACGGCGTCCCAGGCGGAGCGATAGTCGTAGTTGTGGAAGTAGCGGAGTCGCTCGTCCTGGATTTTCAGGACGCGCTCCCGGAAATCCCGGTCGGAGACGGTCCGGTGGAGAAGGCAGGCGATCTCCTCCGGATTTTTTTCCGTGAAGACGATCCCCGCCCCGTGCAAGGTTTCGGGCACGGCGGTCGAAGCGTAGGCCAAGATCGGGACGCGGTAGAAGAGGGACTCCACCAGGGGGACGCCGAAGCCCTCGTGCTCGCTCAGGCAGAGGAAGGCCCGGGCCCGGTGGTAGCAGGCGCGGAGCTCCGCGGCCGTGACCCGGCCGGCGAAGACCACGTCCTCGAGCCCGAGCCGCTCGACCAGGCTGAAGAGGGAGCGCGCATAGGCGGGGTCGCCCGAGTAGTCTCCGACCAGGAGGAGGCGGGAGGAGGGGTTCCAGGAGCGGTGGTAGCGGTAGAAGACTTTGATCGCTTCCTCCTGCTTCTTGTGGGGAGCTAGCTTGCCCACGAAGAGGACGGTGGCCTTCCCCCCCCCGAGGCGGAGGAGGAGCTCCTCGTCCGCTTCCCCCTCCAGGCGGGCCCAGTCGAAGATCAGGGGGATGACGGCCGGGGCGGGGAAGCCCAGGGCGGCGAGTTCGGCCGCGTTGAAGGCGGAGTCGGCGACGACGGAGTGGACGGCGGGGGCGAGCAAGCGGAGGGTCCGGCGGGCGAGCCAGGAGGAGCGGGCGCCCCGGGGGTCGGTATGGACGAGGTGCTCGTAGGGGGTGATATTGTGGTAGGCGAGGATCTTCTTGTCCGGGAGGGAGCGGAAATACTCGTCCAGGGGGGAGGCGACGGCGGTGTGGAGGAGGACGATGTTGTTCCGGGAGCTCGCCTTTCGGTGGGCTTCCCAAGGCAGGGATTCGCGGTCGTCGTGGTCACGCCGGTAGACGAAGATGGAGGAGTCGAACCCCTTGCCCCGGAAGAAAGCGCGCAAGTTCAGGGCATAGTTGCCGATGGCGTCCTCCCGGTGGAGGACGGGCAGGAGCTGGTGGACGGCGATGGTCATAGGCTACGAATCCCGCGAATTGGCTTGGCTCAACGATATAGAACTACGAATTACGCGAATTCCGCGAATTGGCTTGGCTCAACGATATAGAACTACGAATTACGCGAATTCCGCGAATTGGCTTGGCTCAACGAGATAGAACTACGAATTGCGCGAATTGGCTTGGCTCGCCGATATAGTACTACGAATTCGCGAAATCCCTGCCTACCAACAGGCAGGCGTGAAATTCGTAGTTATGCTTATTCAGGACTCTCCCGGGCTAATTCGCGAAATTCGCGCAATTCGTAGTTCTATTTGGTCAAGCCCCGTCCGGGTCAATTCGCGAAATTCGTAGTTACAGCAGCGGCATCAGGGCCTGGCGAAGCTTCTCCTCGAACGGGTAGGCGGCGACTGCCTTGATCCGGCGGGCCTGGGATTCCAGGACCGCGTTTCTCAAATCCGGGTCGGCGAGGAGGCGGTTCAGCAAGACCGCGATCGCCGCGGGTTCCTTCCGGTCGATCAGGAGTCCCGCTTTCCCGAGCGTCTCCGGGACGGCTCCGGCGGCGAAGGCGACGACCGGAACTCCGCAGTGCATCGCCTCCAGCAGGGGCACGCCGAACCCCTCGTGGTCGCTCAGGCAGAGAAAGAGATCGGCCGACCGGTAGGCGGCGGCGAGCTCGGCCGCGCTGACCTTCCCGGAGAAACGGACCGACCCTTCCAGGCGGAGTTCGCCGACCAGGCGGTTGAGGGCGGCGGAGTAGGCGGAGAGACTGGCGGCGCCGACCAGGGTGAGCCGGGCCGAGGGCTGGAAGCATTTCTGGAAGAAGTAAAAGGCCCGGACGATCTCCTCCAGGCGCTTGTTGGGGGCGATCCGCCCCACGAAGAGGAGGCGCGGGCCGTCCCTTCTCCCGGCGGACTCGCCGGGGCGGGCGGGCGCCGGTCGATCGAGGCGGGCGAAATCGACGGGGAAGGGGAGGACGGCGACGCGGGGGAAGCCGAGGCCGGCGAGCTCGGCCGCGTTGAAGCGGGAAACCGCCAGGGCGAGATCGCAGGTGGGGAGCAGCCGGGAGAGGTCATGGCGCCCCCGGCGGCACTGCCCGGCCGCGCGCGCGTCCCAGCCTTCGAAATACTCCGCCGGGGTCACGTTGTGGTAGACGATGACCTGGCGGCGAAGGGTGCGCAGGAACCCCTCGAGCGCGCCCGCGCCGATCGAGTAGTGGAAGACGAGGATGTCTTCGCGGTCTCCGGGCTCCTCCAAGCTGGACAATGCCAGGGCGCCCGCGCGGCCGGAAGCGACGATCCCGGCGTAGATCTCGGAGGCGAAGCCCCAACGGCGGAAGATGTCGCGCAGGCGGAGGGCCATCGCGCCCTGGGCGTCGGCCTCGTCGAAGACTTCCAGGAGTTGGTGGATGGAGTTGGGCACTTTAGCTGCCGGTCAATGGGAGAGGGTTAGGATGTGGGTCTGGGAAGGGGTGAAGTTGGTGGGACCGGACAGCCCATGGACTTAACCCATCGACCGAACCCACTTCTTGGCCCTAACCCTTTACTTCTCTCTTTTTTCCAGGAGGGCGATCCTTTTCTCCTGCTCCTCCAGGATCTCCAGGACGACGGAGTTGAAGATCTCCTGGTCGCGCATGAGCCGGGCCAGAAACCTGATGCCCGCCCGGACCAGGGGCCCGGCCGGCCCGGCTTTCCGGACCAGCGATTCTCGGTCGAAGATCCCGGCGCTGGACCGGGCCAGCGCCAGCGAGTCCTGGGACTCCTTCCCGCCGGCGAAGGCGGCGAAGGCCCGCTCCAGCCGCTCGTCGCGCTCGGGGATCTTCCCTTCCTTCCGCAGGCGGTCCGTCTCGGCCGCGATCTCGGAGGCGAGTTTCTCGGGGTTGGGGATGGCGTCGCCGCTGATCTTCATGTTTCGGTGCTCCTTGTGGTGGGACGAATGTCCTTGCCCCGATCTATGAGCTCGGCCGGCTTGGGCCCGGCATTTTCAACAGACGATTGAATATAACCGTTGTCTCAGTCCACGCTCAGGTCGAAGGTGGAGGGCTCCCCCGGCGAGGCCGTCCTCGCTCCCGGGGGGGCGCTCCGCAGGCTGCTCAACGCCGAGTCGGCGAGCCAGCGGTCGATGATCGACTTCTTGAAGCGGAGCGTGGCGCCGATGCGGCTGACCGGGATGTTCCCCTTGCGGACGTGGCGGTAGACCACCTGCTTATTGAGCTGGAGGTAGACCGCCACCTGGCCGATGGTCATGATCTCGGGAACGTCGGCAGCGGGTTGGTTGGGCGATGGTTTGTTCATGGATTCCTGAAGGATCGGGGCCCCGACAAACAGCAATCGGGGCAAGCGAGAAGCCCCTTCCCCAAATCGATCCGGACGATCAGAGCCGATCCGTCTTTGTGCCCCTCATTGCCTTCCTGCCTTGGTGACAGAAGCTACTTGCCGAGGACCCTCAGCACCTCGCCGGAGATTTTGGCGACCAGGTCGTCGCCGGCGGCTGGCCCGGCGCCGCTGGTGCAGTGGACGCAGCGGATCTGCTTCCCCTGCAGGCCCAGGCTCTTCCGGGCCTCCATCAGCTTCTCCACCTGGGGCCCCGTGAGGACCCGGACCTTCCCCAGGATCCTCGCGGCCAGGACGACCCGGGCGGTGTGCTCGAGCTTGTCGAGCTTGAAGAAGGCCTCCCGGAGGCTCCCTCCCACGGTGAGCGTCCCGTGGCGGTCGAGGATCATGGCGTCGCACTGGCCGATGTAGTCGCGGATGACCCGCGGCGGCTCGTCGGTGGTGGGGGTGGCGTAGTCGGTGGTGGGGATCGCGCCCAGGGTGAAGGCCACCTCGGGGAGGACGCACTCCTCGAGCGACGCGCCGGCCACCGAGAAGGCGGTGCAGAGGGGAGGATGGGCGTGGACGACGGAGGAAACGTCCGGTCGGCGACGGTAGACCTCGAGGTGGAGGCGGAACTCGGAGGTGGGGCGTCCGGCGGAACCGGCCGGCCGGCCCTCGGAGTCGATGACCACTAGTTCGGAGGCCTTGAGGAGGCCGAGGCAGGACCCGGTGGGGGTGATCAGGAACTCGTTCGGGCCGAGGCGGACGGAGAGGTTGCCGTCGCTGGCGGCCACCAGCTCCTTCTCGTACATGGCGCGGCCGATCTCGATCATCTCGCGGCGGAGGGCGTAGTCGGTCATGATACGGGTGGAGTGGTGGAGTGGTGGAGTGATCGAACGCAGGAGTAATGGAGTAGTGGAGTAATGGAGTAATGGAGAACCAATCCGTCGTTCGCGGAAGCCCAATACTCCGGTACTCCATTACTCCAATACTCAGCTGTGCGCTGTCCAATCATTGTGGTTTTAGAGGATGAACCGGGCCAGGTCGGGGTGGGGGCGGGGGATGACCGCGGTCCGGACCAGGGCCCCGATCTCCCTCGCCTTCGCTTCCCCGGCCGCCATCGCCGCTTCGACGTCGGGGATCTCCCCGGTGAGGACGACGTAGCACTTTCCCCCCAGGCCGTTGGCCAGGCGGATCTCGAGGAGGCGGATCTCCGCCGCCTTGGCGGCGGCGTCGGAGGCCTGGATGCAGGAGGGGATGGTGAAGGTCTCGATCACCCCCAGGGCGGCGAGGTCCCCCCCGGGCGTGGCGGCCAGGATCGCCGGGATGACCTGGGGGTGGACCTGGGGCAGGAAGAGGTGGTCGGTGACGGCGTCGGCCCCGGCCGCGATCCCGGCCTGGAGCGACTCCTCGACCGGCCCGGTCAGGCCCGAGATCAGGATGCTGTACTTCCCCGGGCAGACCGACTTGGAGTCGAGGACGGTGACCTCGGCCTTCTTGGCCGCGGCATCGGTGGCGAAGATGCCGGCGGCGACCGAGTTGAACTCGATGAAAGCGATGGCGGGGTCCATTTTAAATTTTTCCTCCGGAAAAATTTAATTATGTTCCAGGACAGAAGAGATCCGTTTGCCGTCGATCCTTGAACCTTTAACTCTGAACCCTGAACCCTGAACCCTGATACCTCCCCAGATCATGACGAGATGATGACCCTCTCCTCGTCGACGGAGACCACTTTCCCGGAGATCGAGGCGTGGACGCGGGCGCCCATCGTCTCCCGGGGAAGGTCGCCGATCAGGTCTCCCCGCTCGACCCGGGCGCCTTTCTTCACGGCCGGCCGGGCCGCCGCCCCCAGGTGCTGGCGGAGGGGGATGGCCACCCGGGGGACTGAAACCTCCCGCTCGTCGAACGGGAGGGGGCGGTCGAACTCCTTCAGGGAGAGCCGCTCGGTCAGGCGGGAGACCGGGATCAGGGACGCCTCCCGCAGGGGGGAGGGGACGCAGGCTTCCTGCGCCCGGCTGCGGGCCCAGTCCATCTCCTTGAGCTTGGCCGCCACCTGCTTGTTGTAGCGGCCGATCGGGAGGCCCATCGGGCAGGCGTAGACGCCGCAGAGGTCGCAGGCGCAGCAGGCGGCGGCGGCGGAGACGCCCCGGGCGGCGGGGTAGGGGAGGCCGAGCGCGAGCGAGCGCATGACCAGGTGGGGCTTGAAATCGTGGCCGAGGAGGGTGCGGGGGCAGACCAGCGTGCAGTAATCGCACTGGCAGCAGGTTTCCTGGATGGCCCGGAGGTCGAATCCCAGGGCGCGGGATTTGCGGGCGACCACGGGGTGTTCGGGGGGGAGGACGATCAACGAGGAGGTGGTCTTGGTCACCGGCTGTTCGGTCGGAGCCAGCGCGCCCATCATCGGTCCCCCGGAGACGACGGCGAATTCCCGGAGGGGGGTTCCCCCCGCGCTCTCGATCGCGGCCGCGATGCTCGCCCCGATCGGGAGGCGGATGACCTTCGGCTCCCGGACCGCCCCGGTCACGGTGAGGCAGCGGGAGACGACCGGCTCGTCCCGCTCCGCCCCGGCGACGTTCAGGAAGGTCTCCACGTTGCTCACCGCCACCCCCACCTTCAGGGGGATGGACCCGGGGGGAACCACCCGCCCGGTGGCCTCGTAGACCAGGACGAACTCGTCCCCGGCGGGGTAAACGCTGTCGAGGAGATGGAGGGAGACGGACCGGGCGGATTCGGCCGCGCGGGAGAGGGCGGCGACGGCCTCGGCGTATTTCTTCTTGAGGGCGATGATCCCGCGGGAGGCGCCCGTCGCCCCCATCGCGAGCGTGACCCCCCGGACGACCGCGGCCGCGTGGGCGGCCATCAGCCGCTGGTCGTTGCGCAGGAGCGGCTCGCACTCGGCCCCGTTGGCGACCACGGTGTCAACCCGGGCGTCGAGCTTCTTCCAGGTGGGGAAGCCGGCCCCGCCGGCCCCGACCACCCCGGCCGCCCAAACCTTTTCGACTAGAGTTTTCGCCGCCATCGATCTCGCCGTCGCCCCGGCGCGCGCACCGGTCCCGACGTTTCCGTCGGGATGATTGTTATCGAAAGGCAATGAGGTGAATCAAAGGCCCGCGCCTACGCGGGGCTAAAGATGCATCCAGCGCATCCGTAGCCGCGGACCCCCGAATCCACCTTGGTGCGTTTCCAGATGATCATCCCGACGGATACGTCGGGGTGGGCGCGGGCAGGGGAAAGAGTTGTCATCGGGACCAGCCGTTAGGCCGAGTGTGCCGTCTGAACCGAAGGGCCGGCCGCCGGACCTTCGGTTCAGACGATACGGAAATAATCCACCAGCACGCAGCGCCGCTCGCGGGTGAAGTGGGTGGGCTTGGTCAGCCCCTCGCCGGTGGGGCTGGCGATGCTGAAGGAGGTGTAGCCCTGGCCGCCCATCCCCAGCCCGGAGTAGCAGGGGCCGTTCTTGACGAAGATCGAGGCGTCGCACCTTTTGGCCATCTCGCTCAGCTTCTCCACGTTCCGGGAATACATGTACATCGAGTGGCGGAAGCCGTGCTCCACCTCGACCGCCCGGCGGATGCCCTCGTCAACGTCCCGGACCCGGACCAGGGGGATGACCGGCATCAGCTGCTCGACCAGGACCAGGGGATGGTCGGGACCGACCTCGGCCAGGACGATCTTCACCTCGTCGCCGACCGTGATCCCGATCTGGGACAGGATGACCCGGGGCGAGCGGCCCACGAACTTCTTGTTGGGGGCGCCCTCCTCGTCCCCCGGTCCAGGGAGCTTCGCGATGACGATGGGGACGAGCTTCTTGATCTGCTCGGCGTCGATCTCGTAGGCGCCGTTCTTCTTGAGCTCCGCCTTCAAGCGGTCGGCGATCGAGGCGACCGCGAAGATCTCCTTCTCGCAGACGCAGACGACGTTGTTGTCGAAGGAAGCCCCGGCCACGATCAGGCGTCCCGCCCGCTCCAGGTCGGCGGTCTCGTCCACCACCACCGGGGGGTTGCCGGGACCGGCGGCGATCACCTTCTTCCCGCTCTGCATCGCCGCCTTGACCACCCCCGGTCCGCCGGTGACCACCAGGAGGCGGATCCGGGGATGCTTCATCAGGGCCTGGGCCGACTCGATCGTCGGGTCCTGGAGGGCGACCATCAGGTTGGCCGGCCCTCCCGCCTTGACGATGGCCCGGTTCAGGATCTGGATCATCGTCTGGGAGGAGGTCTTGGCCCCCGGATGGGGGGCGAAGACGACCGCGTTGCCGGCGGAGATCATCCCGATCCCGTTGCAGATGACGGTGGAGGTGCAGTTGGTCGAGGGGATGACCGCCCCGATCAGGCCGTAGGGGGCGCGCTCGACCAGCGTGAAGCCGTGGTCGCCGGTCCAGGCGACGGGCTGGAGGTCCTCCAGCCCGGGGGTCTTGTCGGAGACCAGGCGGTTCTTCTGGATCTTGTCCGCCACCTTCCCCATCCCGGTCTCCTGGACGGCCAGGCGGGACATCGCCTCGGCGTTCTCCCGCCCCGCGCGCCGGATGGCGGCGATGATCTCCTCGCGCTGGGCGAGGCTCGTCTCCATCAAGGCCCGCTGGGCCCTTCCGGCGGCGGAGACGGCCTCCTCGAGGTCGGTGAAGATCCCGTCGCCGGGGTTGACGGCGGGGAGGGGGGAAGGGGCGGCCGCCCCCCCGGCGGCCGGGCTTTCCTTGCCCAGACGCTCGACGACCGTCTGGACGATGGCGCGGATTTGTTTTTCGTCGATATTCATAATCGGGATCTTAGGAAGCCAGGAAACCAGGAGAAGTAAGTTCGGCAAACTGCCCAATCCTGGATTCCTGGGTTCCTAAGATGCAATTCGTGCGGCTAGGTTTTCTGGTAGACCGTCTTCCCGTCCACCTCCAGGGTGTCCACGATCGCCATGATCACGGCGTCGCAGGGGCGGTTCTTGGTCGCGGCGGTGTAGCGCCCGCAGGAGCCGGAGGCGTAGAGGACCACTTCGCCCACCCCCGCCCCCACCGCGTCGGCGCAGACGACGTACTTGCCCAAGGGCCTCCCCGCGATGTCGATCTGCTCGCAGACGAAGAAGGTGAGCCCCTCGAGGACCTCCTCCTTCTGGGAGGAGACCACGGTCCCGCGGATTTTTGCCAGAAGCATTGCGGCCTCCCGATATCGCGCCGTGGGAGCGGCGTCTCGCCGCGATCCGGGTCAGACTGGATCGGGGCAAGGATGCCCCTCCCACACGAGCGACCACGAATACTACTTTTCCTCCGCGGCCGACTGCTTGCGGCCGAGCGGGAGGACGCGGTCGATGTTGACGTGCGGCCGCGGGATGACGTGGACGGAGATCAGCTCCCCGACCTTCTCCGCGCCCCGGGCGCCGGCCTCGACGGAGGCCTTGCAGGCCGCGACGTCGCCGCGGACGATGGCGGTGACGTAGCCCCCGCCGATCTTCTCGTAGCCGACCAGCTCCACCTTGGCGGCCTTGACCATCGCGTCGGCGGCCTCGACCATGGAAGCGAATCCCCGGGTTTCGATCATTCCCAATGCCTCGGACATCTCGCACCTCCTTAAAATATTTCCTTCGGAAATATTTTAGTTATGAAAATATTGCTGCGCAAAATTTTGGATTGTGATCACTGAGCTTTTTCCACCGGGAGCTCGATCGTTTCGATACGGCACCTCCTTCCCGCTCAGATGCGCTGGCGTACGCCAGTTGAAAAATGATCAATGATAAATGGCCAATGACAAATGACCAATGACCAATGAAAAATGACCAATGATAGCTGTTATATCCCCTTGGCGGGCGTCACCCCGGTGACCGAGTTGATGGCGTTGAGCGCGGCCTCGCTCCCGACCATGATGTCCCGCTCCTCGCCGCCCAGGTAGAGGCGGCCGAAGCGGCCGAAGGGGCGGACCTCGATCAGGGTGATGTTGGCTGCCTTCTCCGCCTCGTTGGCGGCGAAGACCGCGTAGCCGGCCGGGTCGGTCTCGAGGATGTAGAGGGTTTGGTCGGCCAGGAGCATCGAGCCGTGGCGATTGCGGTTGATGAGCTGGGCCTGATAGGCGTCCACCTTGCGGATGATCTGGGTGGCGACCGCCTTCGGCTTCATCCGGTCCTCCTCCTTGAGGTGGAGGGCGGCGAGGACCGCCCGCCCCGCCTCCCGGACGTTGGCTTGGGAGCGGGAGTGGATCTCGAGGAGGCCGTAGGCGCGCTCGACGATCATCACCGCGGGCTGGACGTCGGTGGCCTTGAGCGCCACGTCCATCACCTCGTTGATCGCCATCCCGGGAGCGATCTCCACGTAGCAGGCCGCCATCCCGGTCACCGGCATAAAGCCCTTGGCGGAGGAGGCGACGAAGGAAGCGAGCTGGGGCTGGAGGCTGTCCAGGAAGATGTAGGTTCTGAGCTGGACCATGGCGAAAGCTCCTGTGGTAAGGGTCTCGAATGTGATCAGTTCATTATGCCGAACGAGAAGCCGGGGTCAAGAAAAAACGGGGAGAGTCGCCGGCGGAAGATATGCGATAGTGTACTATTTTATACTAGCCCGCATTATTCATGAAGGTCGGATGATCTTCATGAATAATGCGGGCGATTGCTCGCTTACGGGGATCACTCAGAACAACCCACATCGGAGCTTTTATCCCTGGAGTACGCCTGCAGTTCACGCCTTTGCTCAGTAGCGGGGGGGGGCGCGGCCCCCCCCGCAGCCCACAAACATTGGGAGACGGCGCGGAACCCCCCGGGGGGCGGGTTAGCCGCCGGGGGGGGGGTATAACCCTTAACAATCACAAAACCCCACATCGTAGGTTTAAGCCCTGTATTACGCCTTCATTTAACCCATTGGCACATTAGGGTGGGCCCCCTGGGCCCGACGCTACGCAATGACCTTGAGGAAGACGGCGACTACCGCCGGGTCGAACTGTTTCCCGGACTGGGTTTCGATCTCCCGGAGGGCGTCGAGGGGTTTCAAGGGCGCCCGGTAGGGGCGGGAGGAGAGCATGGCGTCGTAGGAGTCGGCGACGGCGAGGATGCGGGAGCCCAGCGGAATGGCTTCCCCCTTCAGGCGGTCGGGGTAGCCGGTCCCGTCCCAGCGCTCGTGGTGGTGCCGGATCAGGCGAATGATCTCCTCCAGGTCGTCGATCGGCCCCAGGATCTTCTCGGCCACCAGGGGATGGCGGTGGATGTGCTCCATCTCTTCTTCGAGGAGGGGGTTGGGCTTCTCCAGGATTTTCTCCGAGACGCCGAGCTTGCCGATGTCGTGGAGAAGGGAGGCGATCCGGATGTTTTCGATGTCCTTCGGCGGGAGTTCCAGGGCCCGGGCGATCCGGACCGCGATCTCGGTCACCCTCTGCCCGTGCTCCCGGGAGATGGAGTCCTTGGTTTCGAGGACGCGGGCCAGCGACTCGATGGTCTTCAGGAAAGAGGACTGGATCTTCTCGCTCTGGAGCTTGACCTTGCTCTCCAGGTTCTTCTGGTAGTCGAGGTTTTCCAGGACCAGCCGGCGGCGGTCGAGGGCCTTGGCCACGGAGAGCAGGACGGTCTCGTTGCTGAAGGGCTTGGTCAGGTAATCGTAGGCGCCAAGCTTCATCGCCTCCACCGCCATGTCCAGGGCGTTGACCGCGGTCAGGATGATGGTGGCCAGGGGCTCCCCGCCCGGCCGGAGGTCGCGGACCCGCTTCAGGAGCTCGATCCCGTCCATCCCCGGCATTCGGATGTCGATCATGACCAGGTCGAAAGGCTGCCGGGCGATCTTCTCCAGGGCGTCTTCGCCGTTTCCGCTCGTCTCGCAGAGGTAGCCTTCCCCCCCCAGGATGTCCTTGAGGAGGCGGCGGATGGCGGATTCGTCGTCGACGATCAGAATCCGCGCCGGAGGGGCGGAAGGAGGCGGAGCTTCCATGTTTCTGGACCGTTGTCCCGATTGGGGAAAACCGCGATGTCAGTGCCCGCTTGGTTCGCCGAATGGTTCCTGCCGAAGCGGATTGCTGCAACAAGCGAGGACGGGCGCCCGCCCGGACTCACTTTTTGAAGATGAAATATTTGCGCATGACGTAGTTGATCATCAGGCAGACCAGGATCATGACGGCGACGGCGGAGGTGGTGCTGATTCCGAAACCGGCGATCAGCAGGGACTGCAGGCCGATCCCGATGGCGACGCTGGCCCCCGCGACCGCGTAAAAAAGGCCGATCTCTTTCCAAAATGAATGCCGGCCGGGCTCGAAAACCCAGTAGATATTGATCCAATAGACCACGAAGTTGGAGACCATGAAGGCGATCGCGTTGTTGATCCCGGCGTGGAGGGCTCGCACGGAATCGCTGATCGGGGAGGGGGCGATGTGGAGGAGGCGGGCGGTGGGATCGTCGGTCTTCAGGGCGGGCAGGATCTTCCAAGAGAAGAGGAAAATGAGGGAAAGGTGGACGGCGGTGGCGACGGAGCCGGCGATGCCGTATTTGATGAACTGGACCAGGTGACCGTGGTTCCGGCTGGTGAACTGGGAGAGGATTCCGGGCCGGGCGGGGGGCACGGTCGGAGGGTTCTGGTCGTTTCCCATCGCTCGGACTTCAGCCGGGGGGCTGATCTCCAGCGAAAATTAGACCAGATCGCGCCCCGTCCCTCAAGCACAATCGGCCCGGCGAATGAATTCCACGAATTGACACGCTTGCGCGCCGTAGCGCTTCAGCGCGCAGGCACGAATTTTTACGAAGGGGCCCGGCTTGAGCAAGGGCGGTCATCGGCAAGCCTGTGGGAGGGGCGTCTCGCCCCGATCCGGGCCAACGTGGCTCGCGACCCCGATAGTCCCGGCAGAAGTGCGGGACTATCGGGGCCCCGATCCGGGACGGTCTGGCGAAAGCGGTCCGCGTCTACGGATGGTTGGACCGTGAGTGCTTCATATCCCCGGTTCGGTAGGATACAATCAATCTCGATGTGAAAACGCCGCTCGCCATCCCGATCGTCGCCCTCCTTTCCGCCGCCGTTTTTCTCCCCGGCGTCGGCCACGAGTTCGTCGGCTGGGACGACAATGTCATGGTCTCCGACAACCCCTTGATCAAGAAGCTCGACCTCGATTCGGCCTCCGAGATATTCTCCCGCTTCTACTACGCCCCCTACGTTCCGCTCGTCCTCCTCTCCTACGCGCTGGAGTACCGCTTCTTCGAACTCGACGCCGCGCCCTACCACCTCTGCAACCTTCTTCTCCACGCCCTCAACGCCGCTTTGGTCCTGGTCCTCTTCCGGCGGCTCAACGCTCCCCTCCGCGCGGCCTTCGTCGCCGCCCTCCTCTTCGGCATCCATCCCCTGCGGGTGGAGTCGGTGGTCTGGATCACGGAGCGCAAAGACGTGCTCTCGGGCGCCTTCTTCCTTCTCGCCCTTCTCGCCTACCTGCGCTATTCGGACGGGGGAGGCGGGGCTGCTCCCGGCCCCCGGGCGCGAACGCCCTGGTACCTTCTCTCCCTCTTTCTCTTCCTCTGCTCCCTCCTGAGCAAGCCGACGGTCGCGCCCTTCCCCCTGGTTCTCCTCGTTCTCGACTGGCTCCGCGGGCGGAAGCTCTCCGTTCGTTTGGCCTCCGAGAAGGCGCCCTTCTTCCTCCTCGCCGCCGCCCTCAGCGCGGTCGCGGTAATCGTCCAGTATTCCCCGGGGGAGCAGCACTCGACACTCCGGGCGTCCTGGAGCGACCCCCTGGTCGGCCTGACTAACCTTGTCTTCTACCTCGGCAAAACCCTCTTCCCGGTCAACCTCTCCGCCTTCTATCCCTATCCCCGGCCTCTCGCCGCCCATCTCCCGGCGCTCCTCGCCCAGCTCTGCCTCCTCGCGGCTCTATCCGCCCTGGTCATCCGCTCGCTCCGCTCCACCCGCGTCGCGGCGGCGGCGGCCGGTTTTTCCCTGGCCATGCTTCTCCCGGTCCTGAAGCTCATCCCCTTCGGCGAGGAGTTCGCCCGCGCCGACCGCTACACCTATCTCCCCTCCCTCGGTGTCGCCATCCTGGTCGGGATCGGCTTCGACCGCGCCTGGCGTTCGGGCGCCCGCCGGGCGCGGGCCGTCCTCATCGCCTCCGGCATCCTTTGCGCCCTTTCCCTGGCCGTCCTCTCCGCCGCCCGCTCGAAGGTCTGGAGGGACACCATCGTCCTCTTCACCGACGTCCTGGAGAAGCACCCCGGCGTGGCGGTCGCCTACGCCAACATGGGGACCGCCTATGGCCACCGGGGGGAATACGAAAAGGAGCTCGAATGTTACCGCACCTTCCTGCGGATCCGCCCCCGGCGGAGGGGGATCCACCAGAACGTCGCCGTCGCCTACCAGCAGCTGGGGAACCGCGCCGCTCTCCGGGGCGATGAGGCCTCTGCCGCCGCGTATTACGCGCAGGAGGCGGAGTCCTACCGGATCCTGATCGAGGAGCAGGGGGAGAGCGCCCGCCTCTACAACCTCCTCGGAGTGGCCCTGGGGCGGTCGGGGAGTTACCGGGAGGCGGTGGACAGCCTGGAGCGGGCGATCATACTCCGGCCGGACGATCCCGACGTTTACAACAACCTGGGGCTCGCCCTGGGCTACCTCGGTTACCTGGACCAGTCCCGGGAGGCCTTCGAGACCTCGATCCGACTCGCTCCCGATGCCCTGGAGCCGCGGGCCAACCTGGAGGAGCTTTTGCAGTCGATCCGGCCGGCCCGCCCCCCCCGGCCGGGCGAACATGAAGTTCGCCCCGACAACCGTTGACCGCGGCGAGGTCTGTAGGGGCGAACCTGCTTGCCCCGATCTATCGGGGGTGTTCGCCCGCCGGCACCGACCGGGCGAACATGAAGTTCGCCCCGACAACCGTTGACCCCGACAAAGCCTGTAGGGGCGAACCTGCTTGCCCCGATCTATCGGGGGTGTTCGCCCGCCGGCACCGACCGGGCGAACATGAAGTTCGCCCCTACAACCGTTGACCCCGACAAAGCCTGTAGGGGCGAACCTAGTGTTCGCCCGCCCGCCCGCCCGCACGGGCCGGGGCTATCGCGCTCTCTGCCAGTCTGTGGGAGCGACATTCTTGTCGCGATCCCATATATCAAATATAAAAGGAACACGTCCCGCAGGGGGTGGGGGCCTTCGGACGGTAGCCCGGATCGACCACCGCGCGGCGGGATTCCACGTAGAGGCCGCTGTTCCAAATCTCGTCGAGGGACTGCTTCGCGATGTCCCCGAAGACCGGGCGCTGCCCGCAGCAGGGCGCGACCGACCCGTCGGCCTTGACCAGGAGCCCCAGCCAGAGCCAGTAGCAGCGGCGCCAACGCTTCCGCCCGGTCTTCTTTTTTCCCCCGTTCTTCGGATCGAAGCCGAGGTTCTCCTCCCGGAGAGTCAGAGAATCGACGCCGATCGCGCGGCAGAAGTTCTCGATCAGGGGGATCTCGTCCCGGAGGTGGACAAAGTTGACGACCTGTACGTCCACCTCGGGATAGGGAAGCTTCCGGGCGCGCTTCTCGGCGCAGACCAGCGCAAGGTTTCTCTTCAGCTCCTCCACGTCCCCCCCGACCCGGTATTTCCCGTAGGCCTCCGGGCTGAAGCCGTCGAGGCAGACCTCCAGGTGGCTTAAGCGCGAGGCGAAGAGGGCCTCCAGGTTCTCCGGCCGGAAGGCGGCGAAGTTGGTGGAGACGCTGGTGGGGATGCCGGCTTCCGCCGCCATCCCCGCGAGCCGGTAGAAATCCGGGTTCAAAAGCGGCTCGCCGCTGTCGTAGAGGCTCAATCGGAGGCAGGACTTTTTGACCTCGCCGACCACCCTCTGGAATGTCGCCGGGGTCATGAACCTTTTTTCCGGGGGGAGGTCCTTCTGCTCCCGCCAGGTCCGGCAGGGGGGGCAGCGGAGGTTGCAGACCGCGGAGACGTCGGCCCGGACGACGAAGGGGCGCGAGGAGAGGACGGCCCGCCCCCGGGCGAGGGCCGCCAGGGCCTGGGCGGCGTTCGCCCCCTTCATCGGGGTGAGCGCGGGGAGGATCCGCCGGAAGTGACGCCAGGCGAAGCCGGCGAGCGAGCCGTAGTTCCCGAGCTGGTAGATGTTCATCCGCTACCCCGGGCGGCTCGCTTCAAGAGCGCCGGCCGCTCCCCGGCTCGGCCGGAGGGACAACAATTGGCATAGGCGGTTCACGGATGAAACTATAATATGTAGTCGGACTGTGGGTGAGGGGAAAATCATGCGCGCTAGGACAGTCATCATTGGGTCGCTGGTCGCCTGGCTGGTCGCCGGAGCGGCTCGCGCCGCTGATTTCGACGGCGACGGAACCGGCGAGGCGGGAGTTTTCCGCCCGGATGCCGGGGCCTGGGCCCTTCGCGGCCTCACGCGGTTCTATCTTGGCTCGCTAAACGACGTTCCGGTCGCAGGAGATTTCGACGGCAACGGGACGGACGACCTGGCGGTCTTCCGCCCGTCCTCCGGCCTTTGGGTCGTCCGCGGCCTGACCCGCCTCTATTTCGGGGCCAGCGGCGACAACCCGGTCGCCGGCGACTTCGATGGGGACGAAAGAAGCGATATCGGGATCTACCGGGCGGAATGGGGGCTCTGGGCGGTGCGCGATCTGACTCGGGCTTTCTTCGGCTATCCCTCGGACATCCCGGTGGCGGGGCCCTACCGAGTCCCTGGCCAGGCGGAGTTCGCGGTCTTCCGGCCCGGGACGGGGCTCTGGGCGGTTCTTGGCGTCACCCGGGCGTATTTCGGCTCCGCCGCCGATCTGCCGGTCCCCCGCGATTGCACCGGGGATTCCATCTGGGAGACGGCGGTTTTCCGCGATGGCATCGGCCTCTGGGCGGTGCCGGCCGTCACCCGCGCCTACCTGGGCAAGGTCGCCGACGTCCCCCAACCCGGCGACTATGGCGGGGAGGAAACTTCGCGGATCGGTATCTTCCGCCCCGGGAGCGGGATGTGGGCGATCCAGGGGCTGAGCCGGTTCTACCTCGGGCAGATGGGTGACATCCCGGTCGGCGCGCCTCGTTTCCAATCCCGGACCCGACCCTCCCTATCGTTTTTCGGGATCCAGCCGGAGTCCACCCTGAACAGTCAGACCTCGCTTGTGAAGATCCGCGAGGCCGGAGCCGCCGCCACCGTCAAGGGGATCCGGTGGGCAAGGATCGAGCCCGAGGACACCACCCCCGACCGCTACAATTGGGCGGAGTATGATGCCGAGTTAAGTGCTCCCGCTGCCCTTGGCCTCACCCCAATCGTCATCATCATCGACATCCCCTCCTGGACCTCCTCCACTCGGTCCGGCCCCCTCAAGGTCGAGTTTCTCCCCCATTTCGCCGAGTTCGTCAACGCTCTGGTCAGCCGTTACAGCCGCCCCCCCTACAACATTAAGTTTTGGGAGTTGTTTAACGAGCCGGACGGGACCTCGCCGCGCTGGGGGGCCGGGATCGGCAGCTGGGGTTACCACGGCTACGAATACGCCCGAATGCTGCAGGCCGCTTACCCCGCGATTAAGGCCGCCGACCCTGCGGCGCAGGTGTTCTTCGGCGGCCTGGCTTACGATTGGTTCACCGAAGAGGGAGGGAACTTCAATCGCCTCTTTATCAATGATGTGCTCGGCCAGGGAGGTGGGAAGTATTTCGACGCCCTAGATTTCCACTATTACTATTTCCACCACGAAACCTGGGACCCCTTCGGGCACGGGATTCTTGGCAAGATCAACTATCTCTCCGGCCAAGTCAACCTCTATGGGCAGGTCAAACCCATGGTCTGCACCGAAACGGGGACCTGGGGCTACAATACCCCCCCCTACCTGGAAGCGCAAGCTTGCTACCTGGCCCAGGTCTACACCCGAGGCGTGGCGGCGGGATTACTGGGGCTGACCTGGTTTCCGCTGAGCTCCGAGATCGGGGTGACATACGAAGGCGGGCTGATGTATGGGGACTACTCCCCCAAGCCCGCCTACTACGCCTTTCAAGCTGCGGTCCGGGAATTGGAGGGATATCGGTATCAGGCCCCGTTGGAGTCCGGGAGCGAGAATATCGAAGGCTACGTCTTCCTCTCCCCTGCGACTGGGAAAACCAAGCAGGTGGCCTGGAGCGACGGCTCGGACGCGGCGGAGGAGATGTCTTTCTCGGGCGGCCAGTTCCGTGTCGTCGGCAAGACCGGGGAAAGCCGGATCGTCGCCGACGGAGGGGCGGAGGACCTGGACGGGGAGATCAACGGCGCGGTCCGCCTCGGGATCGTTCCCAGCCCGCAGTACGTGGAGATCTGGGAGGAATGAGGAGCGCCGCTCATCTCCGCTCGAAGAGGCAGACCTCGATCTCCATCTGCCGGCGCGCCAGGATATTGTAGTATGGGTAGACCATCCGGTTCCGGAGCGCTTGCTCGCCACCCAGCGCCTTTTTCATCAATCCGCGGTTGTCTCCGCTCTGGCAGAGGATGAGCCAGACCCGGCGCCGGTCCCCGACCAGACGGGCGAACTCGCCGATGTTTCCTTCGCTCACCGCCATTCCCCGGAAGGGAAAACGGGTTCTCGCTATGCCGCCCTTCTCGGAGTATCGGTCGAAGCAGGCCTTCAGGTAGGCCCCCTGGTGGAAGACCAGCAGGTCTCCCTCACGCCCGTTCTCGTCCAGGTAGGCCGCGACCTCCCGCCAGCGCTCCTTGTGTGGGAGACGGTAGTAGTCATGTAGCGTGAGAAGGGAGAAGGCGGCGATGGCCGCCACGGACGCTGCCCGGAGGGAAGGGGGCCGGATCGCCATCGCCCCGCGGGCGGAGAGGAGGCAGAAAGCGGGAAGGGCGCCGAGTGTAAGGCGGGTGACGAATGCCGGGGTCATGAGGAGGGAAAAGGCGAGGAGGGAGGCGATCGGGATCAGGAGCCAAAGCGTGCAGAGGAGGGTCCCCCAGCCGTCGCTCTCACTCGACCGGAGAATTCCGGGCGCAAGGGAAGTGAAGCTTTTCCGGGCGGAACGGGCGAGGAAGGGGGAGAGGAGGGCGACCGCGATCAGGAGGGCGTAGATCGCCTCGGCGGCCGACCACCCGGAGTAGTCGGCCAGCGTCCTCCCCAGCGTCGAGAGGGTGGCCTTCTCGACTGGGAGTCCGCCTTGGACCTGCTGGTGGAACTTCTGATAATAGCTCCAGGTGCGGACCAGGCCTGGGGAGAAGAGGGCGAGGAGGATGGCCTGGAGCAGGCACCAGGCTTTTCCGCTAAGCTTGCCGGCCTCGCCTCGCCCCAGCCAGCGGATGCCGACGAAGGCATTTTGGGCGGCGACGATGAGCCAAGCCAGGTTTTGGGAATAGAGGAGGCCGAGGCTCGTCGCGAGGTAGGCGGCTGCAATGGCGGCACGGCCGGTTCGAATGACTTTGAGGAAGCAGGACATTGACGCCAGGGAGAGCAAGATGTGGAGGCTGTAGCGGCGCGCTTCCTGGGAATAGAGGACGTGCAGGGGTGAGAGGGCCAGAAAGAGGGCGGCGAGAAGCCCCGCCGGCCGGCCGAATAGGCTCGCGCCGACGCGGTAGGCCAGAAGGACCGAGAGCGCGCCGCAGAGTGCGGATACCATCCGGCCGGAGACCTCGCCGTGGCCGAAGATCGCCATCCAGTAGTGGAGAATGACCGGATAGAGGGGGAGTTGCCAGTCCCAGTCTCCCCGGAGGAGGCTCGCGAGGTCCCAGCGCGCTATGAGCAGGGAGATCCCCTCGTCCAGCCAGAGGCTTTCCGTCCCCAGGTGGTAAAGGCGAAGGGCGAGCCCGCCGAGGAGGATGAAGGCGAGGAGGAGAGTGGCGCGCCCCGGCCTCATCGTTGGCTTCGGTTGGGGCTCCAGCTGGGATGGTTCGCTTACCGAACAGCCGCCGTCGGCGCCGGGCACGGACCTCAGGCCGCGCCCGGCCGGTCCAGGGAGCGGAGATACTCCCGGTAGAAGACGGCGAGGCTCGACACGAAGAACCCCGCGACCAGGCCGAGGAGGATGTTGAGCTCCAGGGACGGCCCCGCCTTCTCGTCGGGGGGGACGGCCGGGCTGATCAGCTGGACCTCGCCCACCTGTTGGTAGATGGCGAGGATCGACTCCTCGTAGCTCTTGGCGAGGTCCTTGGTCACCTCCTCCTGGAGGGCGACCGCGCGCTCCTTCCGGGCCGCCTCCACCTCCTTGCGGGCCAGGTCCTTCTGGAGCGCGCCCAGGGCGTCGAGGTTCTCCCTCCGGAGGGCCTCGAGGCTCGCCTTCTTCTTCTCCAGGGCGGCGGGAGCGCCGCCCGGAGCGCGGTCCTCGCCCCGGGCGAGGCCGATCGCCACCTCGGTGTCAGAGAGATCGCGGGCATAGGTCTCCTCGAGATAGGCGAGCGATCCCAGGCGGGTCCGGAGCTCGTTCAGGCGGGCGGTCTCCTGGAAGGCGGCGAGCTCCTCCTCGGCCTCTCGGAGCTTCTCCTTGGACTCGGAGAGCCGCTCCTGCAGGAAGCCCTTGGAGTCGAGGACGCCGGAGATCACGGCCGCGCGCATCTTGCGCCGGAACCCCTCGGCGAGCGAGTTGGCGATCTTCGCCGAAAGCTCGGGCGAGGGGGTGGAGACTCGGAACTCGATGATCTCGCTCTCCTCCAGGAGCTCGGCCTTGACCAGCTTGCCGAGCTCCTTCACCGTCATCTGGTTGGGGGGGGAGTTCAGCCCCAGGGCGTCGAGCGTGTCCTTGAGGAGGCCGGGGTCCTCAAGAAGGGGGGAGAAGCGCTTCAGGGTGAAGGGCTGCTTGGAGTAGGCCTCGTCGGACTGGAAGCGGGGCTCGACGGCGATGATCTGGGCGGTGGCCTCGAAGCGGTCGGGCAGGAAAAGGGTGACCCCGCCGGCGACCGCGCCGCAGAGGATCGTTCCGATCAGGGCCGTTTTCCAGTGGCGCGCGATCACGCGCGGGTAATCGATGATCTCGAGGTTCGAGCGGGTCATGGAGTCCTCTCCCGGCGTTTCTGCGGCCGAAAAGCAAAGAAGCCGCGGATTACGCGGATTTCGCGGATTATTTCTGGGGGGATTATAAAGCGTGGATCGTGAAACCGGAACAACGTTTCGAGAGGAACTTGTAGGTCCGATCGCCACCTAGGCGCTCCGCGCTCCGGCGGACGAGTGCGCTTGGGCGAGGCGGGCCTGGTCGCTGGTTCGCAGAACCGGCCTACAGACGACCTTTGGCTTCCTACTGAACGTAGCCCAGGGCCTTGAGCTGGTCGAAGACGCCGGCGGGCAGCTCGCGCTTCCCCGTCCCGGTCTGGGCGAGGAAGGCGCCGAAGGCGGCGTTCTCGCGCTCCCTCCGCTCGAGCAGCTCCCCGAGCTTCTTCACGCGCCCCGGGTTCTCCGCCGCGACGCTCTTCTTCTCGCCGGGGTCCTGCGCCAGGTTGTAGAGCTCGACCCTCCCGTTCATGCGGTCGTCGACGTATTTCCAGGGCAGCCGGCGCAGGGCCTGGACCCTGGACAGGCTGTCCCCGGTCAGGGCCCAGGAGCGGTCGTTCGATTTGCGGGAGAGGAGGCTGATCCCCTGGATCTTCCGCTCCGGGAGGGGGAGGGCGAGGTAGTCGAAGAGGGTGGGGAGGAAATCGACTAACTCGAACTGGCGCGTCCAGAGCGTCCCCGGCTGGATCCCCGGGCCGGCCATGATCAGGGGGACGCGGGCCGTCTCCTCGAAGGCGTTGGCGCCGTGGAAGAGGAGGCCGTGCTCCAGGAACTGCTCGCCGTGGTCGGCGAAGACGACCAGGAGCGTATTCCGGTCGAGCCCGCGCTCCCGCAGGCCGTCCGCGAGCTTCCCGATCCACTCGTCGGTGAAGGCGATCCCGCCGTCGTACTGGCGGACGATCTGGGCGAGGAGGCGCTCCCCGATCTTTCCCGCCTTGGCCTGGTCGAGCAGGGGGAGCCAGACGCGCTCCGGGTCTTCCGGGGGGACGTACTTCTCCTCGTCGATGCCGAACTTGGCGCGGTAGGTCCCCTGGGGGCGGTAGGGGAAGTGGGGGCTTAAGGTGTGGATGTATATAAAGAAGGGGCGGTCGCGGTGGGTGTCGATCCACTCCAGGCACCGGGGGACCATCTGGTCGATCTCGAAGCGGGGGCCCTCCTCCCAGTAGTCGAACCAGCGGTCGAAACCGAAGGCTTGCGAGGTCCAGCCGCCGTGGCCGAAGCCCGCTGTCCGCCAGCCCTTTTCGGCGAGGAAGCGGGGGAGGACGGGCGCGTCGGCGGGGAGGGGGTGCTCCCGGTTGTATTCCTTGTCGTAGTTGTCCCTCCCGTGGGCGGCGGGGTAGGTGGATGTAAAGAGGGTGAGGATGGAGGGAAGGGTCCAGGTGGCGTTGGTCACGGCCTGCTCGAAGCGGAGCCCCTCCGCGGCGATCCGGTCGAGGCGGGGGCTGGTGTCGCGGGAGTAGCCATAGCAGCCCAGGTGGTCGGGGCGGACGGAGTCGAGGCAGATCATGATCACGTTCGCTCCCGGGGCGGGCTCGAACGGGGGCCGGCGGCAGGAGGAGAGGGCGAGGAGCGGAACGCCCAGGAGGAGGGCGGGGGCGAAGCCTCGGACGAGTTGCATGCGGTCAAAATATCATACTTAAGGCTGAAGGCTGAAGACTGAAGGCGCGGCCCGCCGCGCCGGCGTGTGGGAGGGGCGTCCTCGCCCCGATTCAGAAACCCTCAGATCGCGTCCCCGATCGAATCTCCGATCGGGCAATTGTACGGTTCCCGCTTCCAGATCGTCACCTGGAGGTCGGGGGAGCGGAACTGCTTCGCCGCGAGGTAGCGGAAGGGCAGGTTCTTCACTCCGGGGTGGACCTCGCCGGCCCGGACGAGATGGTAGGGGGACTTCCCCTGGGAGATGATGTAGTCCGGCCGGTAGTTCCGGATCAGGCATTGGTAGCTGTGGAGGCGAGCGGGGTCGGCCATCGCCGGGAAGACGAGGCCGTCGATGTCGAGCATCCTCCGCTCGGCGTAGAAGCCGACGATACCCACCTCGGGTATCCCCACCGTCGCTTCCGCCGGGGCGTTCTCCCGGAGCCAGATCCCGGCCTCGCGGTAGGGGGCGATCCGGGGATTGGAAAAGGCGAACCCCCGCTGGAGGATGGAGGCGAGGAGGATCAGGCCGAGAGGGAAGAAGATCGGCCAGCGGGGACGGGCGGAAAACGCGCTTTCGCTCCGGAAATCGGGCGGGGGATGGAGGAGCCAGGTCCCGAGGAGGGACGAGAGGGGGTCTCCTCTTTCCCGGAGGCGGCCTCCCCAGGCGGAGAGGACCTGAACGCCGAAGGCGGCGAAGAAGGAGAGAGCGAAGGCGACCGGGGCGTGATACCAGGGGAAGGACCCCACCCGGAGGAGGCCGTAGCCGAGATAGTAGGCGAGGAAGAAGAGGAGGAAGGGGACGAAGCGGCGGTCGGCGAGCGCCCCCGCCGCGCCGGCCAGGAAGAGGAGATAGAGGACGGCGAACCCCTTTCCGTGGGGGCCGAAGCGGCCGGGGAGATTTTCCATCACGTCGCGGAAGAAGGGGGTCCAGGGCGAGTGGGGGAGGCGGGCCATCGCCATCTTCACGGAGAGCGTCGAGGGGAGGAAGGATCCGAAGTAGAGGCGGGAGAAGAGGAGCCAGGGGAGGAGGACGGCCGCGAAGACCAAAAGCGGGCGGAGATCCCATCTCCTCTCCCGCGCCTGGCGGAGGAAATCGAACCAGAAGAGGAGGAGGGGGAGGATGACCCCTTCCCCCCGGGCGAGGGCGCTTAAGGCGGCCAAAACCGCGAAGGTCTTCCGCCGCCCGCTTTGATAGAAATAGTACTGGCCAGCGATCAAGGCGAGGAGGAGGCAGGTCTCGTTCCCGAGCGACTCGATCAGGACGGGGTTCAAGACGATCAGGGGCAGGGCGAGGAAGCCGGCTGGGGTGGCGCTGGCGCGGGAGAGGATGAGGTAGGAGAAGAAAGCCGCCGCCCCGAGGGAGAGGATGCTCAGCGCCGAACCCCAGAAGGGAAGGTCGGGATAGGCCCGCCCGACCGCCGAGAGGAGGAGGGCGAGAAGGGGCGAGGTGGTGCCGAGGTGCCGCTCGCCCGGGTTGTAGACGAAACCCTCGCCCCGGATGAGGTTCTGGGCGTAGCGATAGGTGATGTAGGCGTCGTCGGTGGCGAGGCCGCGGTTGAGGAGGCCGACCGGGACGAGGAGGGCGATGACCAAAAGCAGGGCGGCGAGGTCGCAGCCTCGAGGCGACCCGCGCTCCGGCGGACGAGTGCGATCGGGCGTGGAACGGCCGCCGGGACGCACCTGTCCGCCGTAGCCCGAAAGGCGAAGGCGGAGTCCCGGCCTACCCCCGGCGGCGGGATTTCCCGAGCAAGGATTCATAGATCTCCAGCAGTCTCCCGTAATAGCTCTCCGGATCGAAAATCTTCTCCACCGTCGCTCGTCCCGCCCGTCCCATTTTCTCCCCTTGCGCCGGATGGGCGAGGAGGAAGGAAATCTTTCCCGCCAGCTCTTCCGCGTTTCCCGACTCGAAAGTGAGCCCGGTCTCCCCCTCCCGGACCAGCTCCGGAATCCCCCCGATCCGCGCCCCGATCACCGGCCGCCCCGCCGCGTATGCTTCCAGGACGGAGATCGGGTTGTTCTCGTACCACTCCGAGGGGACGACCACCGCGGCGGCGGCGGCGAGCTCCCGGGCGATCTCCTCCCGGGGTCGGTGGCCGAGAAAGGAGACCCGCCCGGGGGCGAGTCTGGCCGCCGCCCGCTCCAGTTCCCCTCGGATCGGCCCGTCGCCGAGTATCCGAAGGCGGGCGCCGAGATGCTGGAAGGCCTGGAGCAGAGTGAAGAGCCCTTTCTCCGGGGAGAGGCGTCCGAGGTAAAGGAAGAGATCCGGTTGGGGAACGCTGTCCGAGGCGAACGCCTCGGACACGACGAAGTTGGGGAGGACCTCGATCCTTCCAGGGAAGCCCATCTCCGCGAGCTTGTCCTTGAGAAAGCGGCTCGGCGAGACGAAGAGGTCGATCATCGGCCAGAGGCGGAGGAGGCGGTGGTGGAGGTACATCTCGGCCGCGGTGAGGGCGGATTTGGCGAGCGAGCCGTCCTGGCAGCGGCGGAGGAGGCAGCGGTAGTAGCGCCCCCCCGCGCACTCCTCGCAGACCTTCCCTCCCCGCTCCAGGCGGTAGGTGCCGCAGACCAGCTTGTAGTCGTGGAGGGTCATCGCCGAAGGGATCCCGCGTTTTTTGATCTCGGGGAGGATCGAGGGGGAGATCTGGTGGTGGATGTTGTGGAGATGGACGAGATCGGGCCGGGACTCGTCCAGGAGGCGGGCGAACCTTCTCCTCGCCTCGCGGTAGTAGAGGATGCGCCCGGCGGTCCGCAGACGTTGCGACAGTGAAGAGGGGGCGCGGAGGTCGACGAAGGGGACGAAGTGGACGGAGTCGGGATGGGGGAGGTTCTCCGGGTGGGCCATGGAGAAGAAGCGGACGGAGTGGCCGCGGGATTCGAGGAGGCGGGCGGTGTCGAACATCACCCGTTCCGATCCCCCGCGGAGGTAGAAGAACTTGTTGACCAGCACGATCTTCAAAATATGCCGGATCGTCCTTCGCCCGCTGGGGCGGGCGAAGGACTGGTAGTACCGTCTTTCCCCCGCTCAAGCGGGGGAAAGACTTGTAGTATCGCCTTTCCGATTCGCTCGCGAATCGGAAAGGTTTGCAGGATCGCTGCGCTTGCCGGATCGTCCTTCGCCCGATTTTCGGGCGAAGGACTTGCAGCATCACGTTGTTTGCGTTCTCGCCTTCCGCCGCGGATTCGGACAGTTTCCTTCCGATCGGAAAAAAGATGTCCGATTTTACGATAGCGCAACATGCTCCCGGGCAAAGGATTGTGGGAACAGTCCCCCGAAACAGCACAGAGCCGGCCTGCATAGCCAGGAGCAGTCCGAGAAATCGATCAATGAAAGCGGGTTATTCGTCTTGAATCGCCGCCTGCAGAAGGGTCGGCACCGTCGACCGGAGCGCTTTGGTCGCGGCCGCTACCTTCTCGCCGATTATTTGTTTCATCTTTTTCCGATCGGAAAGGATCTGTCGGGCCCGGGTGAGGAGTTTGTCCGCCGTGACGTCGTCGATGCCGATGACGCACTCCGCTCCCTCGATCGGGCCGAAGATCCCGAACCCTTTAGGGACCTCGTAGGCGATGAGGAGGACCGGGGTCCCGGTGGTCAGGGCGAAGATGCCGGAGTGGGCCCGGGTGGCGACGAAGAGGTCCATCGCTCCGTAAATGCGGCGGAGGAGGCGGGGGTGGAAGTCGCCGCGGAGGATGAGGTTCCTTCCCCCCGGGGCGAGGCGGATGACCTCCTCGGCGACCGGGATGTCCTCCTGGGCGTGGGGCATGAAGACGCAGGTCGCCCCGAGCTGGGCGCTCGCCCGCGTCGTGAAATCCGCCGCCGCCCGGAGGTAATCACGGTAAGCCCGCTCCGGGTCGCGGCGACCGGGGAAGCGCCAGTGGCGCACCGTGATCCCGATGCGGGGGGAGGGGAGTGCGGCCAGCTCTTTCAGCGCCGCGCCGCCGGTCTCCGATCCTCCCCCCGGGGGAGGGGCGTCGAGGAAGGCGAGGTCGGGTATCAGCGTCACCCGTTCCGGGGAGAGGCCGATCTCCCGGAGAAGGTAATCGCGCGTGATCTCCTCCCGTGCCGCCAGAAGGTGAAAACGGGAGAAGAGGGCGCGCGCGAGCCCGCGCGCGGTCCGGCCGTTGATCGGCCCGACCGAGTGGCCGAGCGCGACGACCCTCTTCCCCAGCAGGATCGCGACGAGCCCCATCAGGAACATCCGGTAGAGGAAAAGGAGCTGCTTTAAGCCGCCGTGAGAATAGAAGTAGCTTCCCCCCTTCATGATCACCAGCGAGGAGCGGGCGATCCTCTCCGCCAGGGGGCGGTAGGAGGGGGGGAGGAAGGGGAGGGCCCGTCGCCGCAGGGCGGCAAGGAGGCATAGCGCCCAGAGGGAGACAAGGAGGCGGGCGGCGGCTCGCGCGGTTTCCCGGAGCGGAGCGCCCCCCGCGCGGACGCGGGGGAAGGGCGAGCCGTAGAGGCGGTCGAAGCCGAGGCGCTTGACGAAAAGGAAAGCCCCCGCGGCGGAGACCTCCTCGGGGGAGTAGTCGTGGTTGAAAAGGGCAACCCTCGCTCCCGGGAAGGCGGCCCGGACCAGGTCAAGCGTCGCTTCGACGATCGCGAGGTCGCCCTTGTTGGCGTCGAGCGACATGTTGAGGATCGAGACGTCCATGGGTCGAATTATTCATGGAAATCCCGCCTTTTCCATGAATAATTCGATTGAGGTGCCGTTGCGGGGGTCTCCCGTGCCGTGCGCCCCGCCTTTCATGAGAGCCTCGCCTTCGTTCCGATCTCGTCGTCCGCCGCTGGATCGAGTCCCGCTCGCGGCGGCGCTCCTGGCCGCCGCCGTCCTCGGCGCCTGCCGTCCCCCGGCGTTGCGGCCGGCGCCGGGTTCCAATGTCATCCTCGTCTGCGTCGACTCCCTCCGCCCCGACCACCTCAGCTGCTACGGCTACCCCCGCCAGACCAGCCCCCATCTCGACCGGATCGCCGGGGAAGGGCTCCGCTTCGAGCAGGCCGTGGCCAACGCCACCTGGACACTCCCCTCGATCACCACCCTCTTCACCTCTCTCTATCCCTCGACCCACGGGATGCACTCCTATTCCATGGACCTGCAGCGGACCCGCCCCCTCCCCGCCGGCGTTCTCACCCTCGCCGGATTTCTCGCCGGCCGCGGTTACGAGACCGCCGCTTTCAGCGACGGGGGCTGGGTCTCCCGGGACTTCGGCCTGGACCGGGGCTTCGAGCGCTGGGAGGAGGGGACCTTCGGGATCAAGGTCCTGGTTGACCGAAGCCTCGCCGCGGCCTCGGGCGGATCCGGCCGGCCATTTTTCCACTATCTCCACGCCCATACCGTCCACTGGCCGTACCGCCCCCCGCCGGCCTACCGCTCCGCGTTCGGCATCGCCGACCGGGATTACCTCGGCCGCGACTATCCCTGGCTGGATCTGCAGAAGCGGGCTGCCCGAGGGGAGATCCCGCCCGCCGAGATGGCGCAGATCGTCCGCCAATACGATGCCGGGATCGCCTACGCCGACGCGCAGATCGGGCGCCTTCGGGAGGGGTTGCGGGAAAGGGGGATCGCGGGCAAGACCCTCCTGGTCGTCTTCGCCGACCACGGCGAGCAGTTTCTCGAGCACGGTCAGGTCTATCACGGGCAGTTGAACGATGAGATCGGCCCCAATCGGAAGACCTGCTACGAGGAGACGGTCCGCATCCCCCTGATCATGGCCGGTCCGGGCGTGGCCGAGGGAGCGGTCGCCGGAGGCCAGGTCGCCCTGATCGACCTCTTCCCGACGCTGGCCGGATATCTGGGGTTCGATCTTCCGCCGGGAGTTTGCCAGGGGAGGAGTTGGTTCGCCCCGCGAGAGAAGGGATGGGATCTCGTCGAGGACAACCTGAACGAGATCGCCGCCCTGCGGTCGCCGGAATGGAAGCTGATCGTGGATCGGCGGGAAGGCCGGGCGGAGCTCTACGATCTCAAAAGCGATCCGGGCGAGAAGGCGGACCTTTCCGCGTCCCGGGCGGATGAGGTGAAAAGGATCATGGCCGTGCATGAAGAGAGGGAGCGGGAGAATCGCGCCCGGGGCGATCGTCTCGCTCCCGCTCCCGGGCCGTCGGAGGTCTCCCCCGGCGTCCGCGACCAGCTCAAGGCGCTGGGGTATCTTCAGTGAACCGCTGAGCTTGTCTTGGGTCCGCGCGATAGGACGCGGTGACGGATTGAAAATGCCTCGGCTGATCGCGAACATTATCGTGGTCGCGGGGCTTCTTCTTCCGGGGACGGGCCTTCTCCGCGGAGAGGAGCTTCCGCCGGAGGAAGTCTGGCTCGAGGCCGAGCTTTTCCCCGAGAAGGGGGGCTGGACGGTCGATTCCCAGTTCCTCGACGCCGTGGGCTCGAGTTACCTCCTTGCCGCCGGCGGGGTCAGGCCGGTCGGTGAGGCGGGGACGGAGTTCGAGCTCGGCCGATCCGGCCTCTGGGCCGTCTGGGCCCGCTCGAAGAACTGGCTCCCCGGCTGCGATCCCGGCCGCTTCTCCGTCTCCGTGGATGGGCGGGCCCTCTCGCCCGCCGCCGGCGGCCGCCCGTTTCCCGGCTGGGGGTGGGAAAAGGTCGGGGAGGCGAAACTGGAAGCGGGGCGCCACCGTCTCGCCCTGCGCGACCTGACCGGCGCCTACGGCCGCTGCGACGCCGTCTACCTCACCACCGACCTCGCTTTCACGCCCCCCGACTCCGGGGAGGCTCTCGCGGCGCTCCGCCGGCGCTTCTTCCCTCCGCCCGCGCCTTCCCCCTCGTCCCGCTCCTACGACGTCGTCGTCGTCGGCGGAGGGATCGGCGGCGTCTGCGCGGCACTTGCCGCCGCGCGGGAAGGGGCCTCGGTCGCCCTAATCCAGGACCGGCCGGTCCTGGGGGGAAACGCTTCCAGCGAGGTCGCGGTGGCGCCCCAGGGGGCCGAGGCCCTGGGGCGGAACCGCTACGCCCGGGAGACCGGGCTGATGGAGGAGCTCTCCCGGCGGGCGGCCCGCCGGGGGTCCTGGGAGGAGGCGCTCCGGGAGGCGGTGGACGAGGAGGAGGGGATCGACCTCTTCCTGAACCGGCGGGGCTGCGATCCGGTCCGGGAAGGGAGGCGGATCGTCTCCGCCGCGGCCCGCGACGTGATCAACGGGACCCGCCTTGCGCTCGGGGGCCGGGTCTTCGTCGACTGCTCGGGCGACGGCGACTTCGCGGTCGCGGCGGGGGCGGAGTGGCGCGAAGGGCGTGAGGCGCGCTCCGAGTTCAGCGAGTCGCTGGCCCCGGCGGTCGGCGACCGGAGGGTGATGGGCGCGAGCCTCAAGTTCGAGCCTTCTCCCGCCGCCTCCCGGGCCCCCTTCGTCCGCCCGCCCTGGGCCCACTCCTTCCCCTTCTGCGCCGATCTCCCCCATCGCGAGCACGAGAGCCTCGCGCACGACTTCTGGTGGATCGCCTATGCCGGCGACCTCGACCCGATCGGGGAGGCGGAGGAGATCCGCGACGAGCTCCTCCGCTCCGTCTGGGGCGTCTGGGACCACGTGAAGAACCATTGCCCGGCGCTGCGGGAGAAGGCCGCGCGCTTCGAGCTCTCCCCGGCGGGGACCGTCCTCGGGAAGCGGGAGAGCCGGAGGCTCGTGGGCGACCACGTCCTCACCCAGTGGGAGGTCCAGTCCGCCGTCCTCTTCCCCGACCGGGTGGCCTACGGCGGCTGGCCGATCGACCTCCACCCGCCGCGCGGGATCTTCGACCCGGGGTTCGCGACCGAGCAGACCTTCGTCTCCCCCTACGCCATCCCCTTCCGCTCGCTCTACAGCCGCTCGCTCGACAACCTCCTCTTCGCCGGCCGCCACCTGAGCGCCAGCCACGTCGCCCTCGGCTCGACCCGGGTGATGGGGACGATCGCCTCCTGCGCCCAGGCCGCCGGCACGGCAGCGGCCCTTTGCGCCCGGCGGGGGATGACGCCCCGCGAGCTTCTGGCCGGATCGGTCGGCCTCCTCCAGTCCGAGCTGATCCGGAACGACGCGCGGTTCCCGGAACCGCCCCCCGATCCGGCCAACCTCGCCCGCGCCTGCCGCGCCTCCGCCTCCTCCTGGGCCGCCGCTCTCGCCTACGGACGGGAGGAGTGCCTCCCCTCCGGCCGCTCCCATCCCCTGAACTATCCGCGGGCGATGCTCTTCCGGGCGACCGGGGAATCCCTGAAGGGGGCCTCGCTCCTCCTCCGCTCCGGGAGCGCCGAACCGGTCCGCGTGGAGATCGGCCTGCGCCCCGGACCGGGTTGGGAGAAGTTCGAGGTGGACCGCTCCCGCCTCCCCCCCTCTTTCCCTCCGGAGAGGATCGACCTGGCGACGGCCTCGGCCGCGGTCCCGCCCGGCGGCCCCCGCTGGGTCGATTTCCCCCTCGCCGCGGAGCTCGAGCCGGGGACCCACTACTGGATCTGGGCGTCCGCCGTGCCCGGCGTCTCCTGGGAGATCGCCCGGGAGGGCGCCCCCTGGTCGGTCCGGGGTGTGCGCCCGATGGGCTGGGAGAGCGCGGGCGCCTTCCGGGGACTCTACGGATTCGTCCTCGATCCGCCCCTCCTCTACCGCGGGACCGGGCCGGGGGAGGCGATCGACGGGATCGCTTGGCCGGAGGGCGGCTCCGGCCGCCTCTGGGTCTCCGACCCCGCCCGGCCCCTTCCGCAGTGGCTCGAGCTCTCCTTCCCGCGCCCGACCGAATTCAACGCGGTCTATCTGACCTTCGACACTGACCTGGACCGGCCGCCCGAAAAGGGGGAGCCCCGCTCCCCGCGCACGGTGAAAAGATACCTCCTGCGGGTCCCGGAAGGGGAGGGGTGGAAGACGGTGGCGGAGGCGCAAGATAACTGGATGCGCCTCAACGTCCGGCGCTTCCCGACGGTTTCGGCGGACCGCCTGCGGGTGGAGGTCCTTGAGACCAACGGAGACCCGTCCGCAAGGATCTACGAGGTGCGGGTATTTAACGAAGTAATCAGTAACTGCAAAAAAAGTGATCAGTCATCAGTAACTGATCACTGATGACTGATGACTGATCACTTTTACTGTTTTCTGTGAACCTTTACTGGGCCGTCGTCAATCCTCGGGCGAGGAAAAGATGCAGGAGCAGAAGAAGCCGGACTCGCAGGAGAAGGGTTCGGTGCAGGTGAAACCGGCGACGCCCCCGCACTGATAGTCGCCGGAGCAGGAGAAGTCGGCGCACTCGTAGATCTGGGGATCGCTGAAGCCGGCGCAGCCGGCGGGGGTGCGGACGCTGCCGGGAGCTAAAGCCGCGCAGACCCGCGCGGCGATTTTTTCGATCTCGGACGGGTTCATCGCGTTTGGTCCCCGCTAGTGTGCTGTTCCAGAGATGTCTTGCCTAAATAGGTCATTGCGAGTCTAGATAAAAGCGCTCAGCTTCGCTTCGCTCGGGGTCCTCGCCATGACCGGAATCATGTAAGGTTGCTTCCGGGGCAGCAGATCAGCGCCGGGTGACGGGTATCTCTTCCGCTCCTCCCCAGGAGCTGCGGGTGAGAAACCGGACGGCCCAGAGTCCGTCGGCCGGACGATAGACGGCGAGGTCGGCCGTCCCGTCTCCCGAGTAGTTGGCCGGCTGGGGCCAGTCCCCCGCCTCTCCGAAGAAGGCGGTCGCCCCCCAGGCGGCGGTCGCGACCCGCCAGAGCCCTGCCTCGGGGCGGAAGACGCCATAGTCCTTTCTCCCGTCCCCGTCGAAATCTTCGCCGGCCGGGATGTCGCCCATCGTCCCGAAGTATTTCCGGCTGAACCCGCGGACGTTCCACACCCCCTCCGAGGGGCGGAAGAGGGCGATCCGTCCCGTTCCGTCCCCCGCGTAATCCCCCGGGACCGGGACGTCGCGGTCGTCTCCGAAATAGGCCCGGGTCAGGAAACGGACGGACCAGAGCCCCTCGCTCTGGCGGAAGACGCCGGCCTCGGAGGACCCGTCGCCGTCGTAGTCGGCGGGGACGGGGTGGTCGAAGAACTCGCCGAGGTAGAAGCGGGTGAGGTCCCGGACCGCCCACAGGCCGCGGTAGGGGCGGTAGACGGCCGGGTCGGCCGTGCCGTCGCCGTCGTAGTCCCCCGGAACGGGCAGGTCGCCGTACTGGCCGAAGGCGAACTCCGCCGGCGTCCCGGCGGGGCTGAGCCGGATGCGCCAGAGGGAGGAATGGCAGGACCAGAGGGCCAGATCGGCGGCCCCGTCTCCGTTGTAGTCGTTCGCCGCGGTGACCAGCCAGGTCAGGGCCAGGCCGTCGTCGGAGGCGCTCACCGGGACCCCGTCCCCGGTCGAGTCCGCCCAGGCGGTGTTCCAGAGGGCGGCGCCCAGGAGGGCCGTGGTCAGGAAGCTGAAATCCGCTCCCGGCGGAACCGGCCCGGGAACGGTCCCGACGATAAAATCGTCGCCGGTCTCCCCCGGCGTCCCCCCGTCGTCGGTAACGACGATCTCCTCCAGCTCGACGGACCCGGCGTTTGCCACCTCGTAGCGCATCGAGACCGGCCCGCCGGGCTGGGCCAGGCAGACGCCGTCGTCGGCGGTGGCGCAGACGGTCTTGACGAGGGAGAGGGCGGCCGCCGCGCCGGAGCAGACGGTGAGCGAGGCGAGGCGGGGCGTCTTCGGGCAGCCGGCGACCGTCTCCGGGCGGAGAAAGGCCCGGAAATAGAATGTCCCGGGAGCGAAGAATGATTCGAGGCGGGTGGCGATCTCCCCGGCCGGGTTGGACTGGGCGCTTCCGGTGGCGGCGGTCCAGGCGGCCCCGTCCCACCAGTAGAAGGCGCTCCCGTCCGGGGAGATCTGGTAGCTGATCGAGCCGAACGAATCCGCCCCGGTCTCTTCCCGGAAGGCCGAGAGCGGCTCGGCGTAGGGCCAGCCGGCCGTGTTCCCGATCCAGCCCTCGTCGGCGTAGCTGGCCCGGGAGGCGTAGATCTCGCCGTTGGCGACGTAGCCGGCGTAGAGGCAGGATCCGCAGGTCAAGAGGAGGGAGGTGAAATCGCCCGTCGCGTCGCGTCCGTGGACGACCTGCCGGGGGGAGGTCCACCAGCTGAAGCTCTCCCCTCCGTCCTCGGAGCGGTGGACCATCCCCAGCATGCTCGTGGCGGCCCAGAGGTCGCCGGTGGCGGGATCGCTCGTGAGGTCGTGGCAGAAGGTGGCGTTGTAGCTGGTGTAGGAGTCGGTGGCGCAGGGCGACTTGGGCTGGGCGTAGAGGTTGCCCAGGGCGTTCCAGACGTTCTCCTCGGGCCGGGCGCCCTTTTTCAGCCGGTAGGCGACGCCGTCCCGACGGGGGTTAAGGATCCAGGAGCGGGTGGGGTCGGAGTTGGACGAGCAGGCGTAGACGTTGCCCTCTGAGTCCTCGTGGAAGTTGTCGATCCAGGTGGGATAGGTGAGGTCGGTGGGGGGATTGTCGGCGGGATGGTCGTCGGGGGCGGCCCAGTTGTGGCTGAGCTCGCTCCAGGTTCCGACCGTGAAGTAATACTCGGGGGAGTCGGTCTGGGGCGGGAGGAAGGCTCCGCCGTCGTACCAGTTCAAGCCGTCGCTGGAGGCGTAGATGTGGCCGAAGCCCCGCACCGATTTCAGGGAGGAGTATTTGCTCGGCTCGCCGCTGTCGGTGGCGAAGTAGAGCCAGCCGTCGCTGGCCCGGAAAAGTCCCATAGTCCGGGAGGGGCGGAAGGGGGCGGGGTAGTCGTCGTAGGGCTGCCCGTTGCAGTGCTCGCCGTGGTAGTTGACGGAGAGGTATTCGCAGGCCGTAAGATAGGGCGGGGGATAGGGGGGGTAGTTCGGCTGGGGGAGGGCGCCCCCCACCTCCGCCGCCGCGGTCTCCCAGACCGCGGTCCACCGGTCCGGGAAGGCTTCGGGGTCGGCGCAGAGCCAGACCCTTCCGTCGCCCTTGGTGGTGGCGACGACCTTTCCATCCGCCGTTTCGGCCACGCTGGTGCAGCCCTCCCCGGGCAATCCGGTCATCACCTCCCAGTCCACCCCGTTGTTGGTCCGCCAGACGCCCGCCAGACCCGGCTCGGGCCAGAAGACGGTGGTGTCGGCCGTCGCGGCGTAGAGGCAGCCGCCGTCGCGGCTCCGGGCGAGGCGGCTCGCCTTCTGGGCCCGGCGGAGGCCATTGACGTAGAGTGTGGAGGGCGTCCAACTGACGCCGTCGGTCGAGCGCCAGATCACCTGGCCGGTGTAGGGGTTCTCCGCAGCCGCGTAGAGGCTCCCGTCGCCGCCCTGGACGAGGTCGTAGATCCCGGTTTTCGGAGACCCGGGGAGGGAGACGTCCTCCCACAAGTCGCCGATCTCCCGGCTCTTGAGGAGGGAGGCGCCTCCGGAAAGGGCGACGTTCGAGCCGGTGAATTCAGCCCAGGTGTCGAAGCGGAAGGTGGCGCAGTCGGAGGCGCCGCGGGCGGGCGCGGCGGCGCCGGCCAGGAGAAGGATGGCGAGGCGGAATGGCTTCATGAGCTTGTTGCTATCAACCGTGGGCCAATGAGCGATCGCGCCGGGGCTAGTAGGACCGGCCGCTCACCGGCTGGTCGCCGGAGGATCCGAAGTAGAAGCCGGTCAGGGCGTAGACTGACCAGCGGCCCTGCCCGGGGCGGTAGAGCCCCCGCTGGAAGGTCCCGTCGCCGCTGAAGTCCAACGCGAAGGGGATGTCGCCGTCCTGACCGAAGCTGACGTAGGGTTCGCCGCGGATGTACCAGCGCCCGGCCGAGGGCCGGAAGACCGAGAGACGGGTGGTGCCGTCCCCTAAGTAGTCGCCGGGGACGGGGAGGTCGTAGCTCTGCCCGTAATAAAGAAGGGTGAGATGGCGGATGTACCAGGCGGCTCCCCCCGCGAAGGGGCGGAAGAGGGCAGGGTCGGCCGTACCGTCGCCGTCGTAGTCTCCGGGGATGGGCGTGTCGGTGTGAAGGCCGTAGTAGAACGTGGTCTGCCCCCGGATGAACCACTTTCCGATCGAGGGGCGGTAGAGGGCGGTGTCGGTGCGCCAGTCCCCGTCGTAGTCGGCGATGGCGGGGATGTCGCCGTTCTGCCCGTAGTAGTGGTTCGCCCCGTTGCTGAGCCCCCGGATCGACCACTTGCCGGAGGAAGGCCTCCAGACGGCGTAATCGGCCCGTCCGTCGCCGCCGTAGTCTCCCGGGACGGGGACGTCCCCGCTCAGGCCGTAATAGACCAGGCTCAGGTCGCGGATGCGGAAGGTCCCATCGCCGCCGCGCCAGAGTCCGCAGTCGGCCGTCCCGTCTCCGTTGTAATCGTCCGCGGCGACGACCAGATGCCAGGGGGTGGGGACCGGACTCGGCGTCGGCGGAAGGAGTGTCGGCGTGGGCGGAGGGATCGTCGGCGTGGGCGGAGGGATGGTCGGCGTGGGCGGAGGGATGGTCGGCGTGGGCGGAGGGATCGTCGGCGTGGGCGGAGGGATGGTCGGCGTGGGCGGAGGGATGGTCGGCGTCGCCGCGGTCGGGCTGACGGTAAAAGGCGCCGTGGTGTCGTAGGAGCCGGACCCCTCGGCCGGGAGGGGAAGGACGCGGAAATAGACGGCCGCCGCGCCGCCGGGGAGGTCGGCGGCGGAGTCCCAGACGAAGGAGTGGAGCCGTCCGCCGATCCCGGTTGCGAAGGGGGCGCTGTCGCCTCCGGCCGGCGCGGCCGCGTGCCAGGACGCTCCGTCCGTGCTGAAGGTGAACTCGGCGTCGGGGCAGGTCTCGGCGTTCCAGTGGAAGAGGCGGTAGGCGACGGAGATCTCCCCCGAAGAGGGGCTCCCCGGCGTCTCCACCTCGGCGGAGAGCCTTCCCTTCCGGACGGCGGCGCCGGTGTTGTAGAGGCCGTTCCTCAGGATGAAGTAGCTTTCCCCGAGGCGGACGGAGTCGAAGCCGTAGTTCCGCGTCCCGTTCCAGGCCCCGGCGGCTCCGATCGAGCCGATGGCGCCGACCGGCTGCTCGCGGGCGGTCCAGCGCAGGCCGTCGGTGGAGTAGAAGGATTGGATGGAATGGTCCTGGACATAGGCGTCGACCCAGAGGAGGAAGCCCTGCCTCTCCCCGTTCTCGTAGACCTCCTCCACGGACCCGAGGTTGTAGTAGGCGGGGTGGAAGTAATAGTAGTAGGTCGTGTCGTAGCCGGTGAAGGCGACGAATTCGCTCACCTCCGCGGGGCCGCTGGTGGAGGCCGCCCAGCGCGCCTGGCAGTAGCCGTCCCAGGCGTGGAGCTTCCAGTCGAGCCCGTTGCTGGAGATGTACATCTCGAAGTAGCTCGGGTCGCCCGCGCTGTTTGCGGCCCCCAGGTAGCAGATATAGCGGTTGTCCATCGGGTGTTCGGGGTCGAGCGCGGCCGATCCCTCCGGGCGGTAGAGGACGTCCGGCTTGATCATGCATTTGTTGGGGTCGAGCTTGTAGGTCGGGGGGCAGTAGTCGTATTCCAGGAAGGAGGGGTGCCAGTACACCCCGTCGGTGGACTCGCCGTAGCGGAAGTGGTTGTAGCCCTCGGAGGAGCTGTACCAGAGCTTGTAGCGTACGTTCTGGCTCTGCTCGGCCCAGGCGACGTCGGAAGGCGGGAACCCGTCGGGCGCGCAGGCCAGGGCGTGGTGGGCGCAGTCCCAGAGGCGGGGGATGTCCAGGGCGACCGGTGTCCCCCAGTCGGTCTGCCCCCGGGATGAGGCGACGTAATAATAGGTGTAGTCGCCGGTGCGGGTGCCTTCCTGGATGGTGACGAACTTTTCGCCGTCCCAGACGATGCGGTTGTCGTAATGGCGCTCCGCCGACGCCCCCGGGATCGCCGGAGCGGTCCCTGGGTTCCAGTTGGTGTAGGAAAAGTCGGTCCAGGAGGGCTGGCCGCGGGCCAGTCCGGCGGCCAGGGGAAGGCCGATCGCGGCGAGGATGACCCGCCCGAGTTTGCGCTTGATGGTCGGTGGCATACGCTCCCTCCGGCGATTGCCCGTCGGCAGGGGGGCGGTCGGAGCCGCCGATGCCGGCGACAGCAGGATTGGGTTCGATCGCGTTTCGCGCTTGCGGCCGGGGAAGGGGGCTGGCGCCGGGGATGGCCCGCAGTCCCCACCCGGTTATGAAAATATATGCTTCCGATTTGCTTCGGTCAAGAGAAGAATAGAAACGGCCTGCACCTCCGGGCGCCTTGACAAGCCGTCGCGGAGGGAATATATTTCACAATTAAAGAAACGACGCCAGCGAGCAGCCACCATGACGGGAAAGCACAAGCACGACAAAAAAACTGCCGGGGAGACGCCCCCCCCGGAATCTCCCGCTCCGGCCGGAGGGCGCGCCGAACCGGTCGCCCCGGCCCGGGTCGAGATCGACCGGGCGGAGCTCGAGCGTCTGCTTTCCCAGGAGGCCCTGGCGGCGGAGTACAAGGACAAGTATCTCCGCGCCCTGGCCGAGGGGGAAAACTTCCGGAAACGGCTGGAGAAGGACAAGAAGGACTTCCTCGCCTATGCCGTCCAGGACCTGATCGGGGAGCTCCTCCCCGTCCTCGACAATTTCGAGCGGGCGCTGGCCTCCGCTCCCTCCGCCGGGCCGGATTCCTGCCGCCAGGGGGTGGAGATGATCTATAAGCAGCTCGTGGGCGCGCTGGCCAAGGAGGGCCTCCAGCAGATCGAAGCCAAGGGGAAGGTTTTCGATCCCTACCTCCACGAGGCGGTGGCCGAGGAGGTCACCGCCGCCGCCCCCGATGGCTCGATCATCGAGGAGCTCCAGAAGGGCTACCGGCTCAAGGACCGCCTCCTCCGCCCGTCCGCGGTCAAGGTCGCCCGCTCTCCGGCTCCGCCCCCCCCCGCGGCCGAATCCTAGCATCATTCATGAAGATCGGGCGATCTTCATGAATGATGTGGGCTGGGAACAGATCTGTTTGGTCTATGGCTGACAGGGATTACTATGAGATTCTGGAGGTCTCCCGGGACGCCGATCCCGAGGATATCAAGAAGGCCTACCGCCGTCAGGCCCTCCAGCATCACCCCGACCGGAACGCGGGCGACGCCGCCTCCGGCGAGCGCTTCAAGGAGATCTCTGAGGCCTACGAGGTCCTCTCCGATCCGGATCAGCGGGAGATCTACGACCGCTACGGGCGCGAGGGCTTGAGGAGCCGGGGCCCCGCCTTCCACGACCCCTTCGAGCTTTTCCGGGAGCTCTTCGGCGGCGGGATGGGAGGTTCGCTCTTCGAAGACTTCTTCGGCTTCGGGGCGGGCGAACGGCCCGGCCGCCGGCGGGGAGCGGACATCGACTACGCCCTCGAGATCACCCTCGAGGAGGCGGCGCGGGGGACGGAGCGGGAGATCGAGTTCTTCCGCCGGGAACCCTGCCCCCGCTGCGGGGGGAAGGGCGAGGAGCCCGGGACGGGGAGGCGGCGCTGCTCCCGTTGCGCGGGCCGGGGGCAGGTCGAGTCGGCCCAGCGGACCTTTTTCGGCGTTTTCACCGCCGTCTCGACCTGCTCCGCCTGCCGGGGGGAGGGGACGATCCTGGAGAAGCCCTGCCGGGAATGCGGGGGGAGGGGGCTGGCGGAGAGACCGACCCGCCTCGCCGTGAAGGTCCCGGCGGGCGTGGACCACGGGGCGCTCCTGCGCAAGCGGGGCGCCGGCCAGTTCGGTCCCCGCGGCGCCCCCGCGGGCGACCTGAACATCCACATCCGCGTCCGCCCCCACGAATTCTTCCAGCGCGATGGCCACGACGTCCTCTGCGAGATCCCGATCGCCTTCCCCGTGGCCGCCCTGGGCGGCGAGATCGTCGTTCCCACCCTTCTCGGCGAAACCCGCCTCCCCGTCGCCCCCGGGACCCAGCCGGGGACGACGGTCCGGATCAAGGGGCAGGGCTTCCCCCGCCTCCACGGCGCGGGGCGCGGCGATCAGCGCGTCCGCCTCGTCGTCGAGGTGCCCACGGGCCTCTCCTCCGAGCAGAAGGATCTTCTCCGTCGCTTCCAGGGGAGCCTGACGCCGCGGAACCGCCCCTCGGACGGGGGCGCATTCCGGTTCCTCAAGAACAAGATTTTCCCGGAGGGAAAACCGTGAGACGCTTCCTGCTTCCTCCGGGCGCCCTGCGCGGGCGGCGGGTGATCTTCGAGGGCAAGGACGCCCATTACATCGAGCGGGTGCTCCGCCTCCGCCGCGGGGAGGAGATCGTCGCCTTCGACGGGGAGGGGGCCGAGTACACGGCGACGATCGGGATCCTCTCCCCCCGCCGGGTGGAGGCGATCGTCACCGCCGTTTCCCGACCGCCCCCGACCCGGACCTTCCGCCTCGCCCTGGCCCAGTCCTTCCTCAAGGGGCGCGACTTCGAGGCGGCGGTGCGCCAGTGCGCCGAGGTCGGCCTCTCCGACCTCTACCCCCTGGCCGCCGCCCGCTGCGTGGGCGAGCTCCGGAGCTGGGAGAAGAAGGAGGAGCGGATCAACGCCATCGTCGCCGACGCCTGCCGCCAGAGCGGGCAGTCCGTCCTCCCGGCCGTCCATCCCCCGCTCTCCTGGAACAACCTCCTCGCCCTGGCCTCCGAGTTCTCTCTGCGCCTCCTCCCCTGGGAGGGGGAGAAGGAGAGGAGCTTGAAGGCGGCCCTCACCGCCACCGGAGACGCCGCGCCCCCGGCCGGGATCCTGGCCGCGGTCGGCCCCGAGGGCGGATTCACCTCCGAGGAGGTTTCCCTCGCCCGCGCCGCCGGCTTCCTCCCCGTCCGGATCTCTCCCAGCATCCTGCGCGCCGCGACCGCCGGCCCGGCGGTGCTCGCGATGATCGGCTATCATTTTCAGGCCTAGCCACGGTTAATAGGTCCTATAGGTCTTATAGGTCCTATAAGTCCTATAGGACCTATAAGGGCTTGCGCGCGGTCCTCGGCGGGGCTATACTCATTCAAATCCGCCATGAAACTCGCAGAACTTTTCCAAGCCATCGTCGAGATCGGGATCGCGGCCGACCCCCGCGGCGAGGCGGGAGTCCGCCGCGAGCTGGCGCGGCTGGAAAAGTTCTTCGCCGACCTCCCGGAGAGCCGCCGGGGGACTTTTGACCGGGACCGTCTGGCCAACCCCTATGCCGACACCCGCCTCCTCGCCGGCGACCCCGCGGCCGAGGTCTCGGCCCTGATGGTGGGGATCGACATCGAGGTCGGAGAGGTGGTTCTGGCCGACCGCCTCCGCGAGCGGGGGCGGCGGGTCGACTGCCTTCTTGCCCACCACCCCGAAGGGAAGGCCCTGGCCGGCTTCTACCACGTCATCTCCATGCAGGCGGACATCATGCACCGGGCGGGCGTGCCGATCAACGTGGCCGAGGCCCTCCTGGACGAGCGGCTGACCGAGGTGGAGCGCAAGTCGCTGCCGGTCAACTTCACCCGGGCGGTGGACGCCTCCCGCCTCCTCGACCTCCCCTTCCTCTGCGCCCACACCCCGGCCGACAACTGCGTGGCCGGCTACCTGGAGAAGCTCTTCGCCGAGAAGTCGCCGGAGACGATCGGCGACATCCTCGCCCTCCTCCGGGAGATCCCGGAGTACCAGGCGGCTTCCCGGAACAACGCTCCGCCCCGGGTGGTGGCGGGGAAGGAGTCCAACCGGGCGGGGAAGATCTACGTGGATATGACCGGCGGGGTGGAGCCGCCCAAGGCGGCGCTGGCGAGCCTCGCCCACGCCGGCGTTGGGGTCCTGGTCGGGATGCACGCCAGCCTCGACCACATCGAGAAGGCGAAGGAGCTGAACCTGAACCTCGTCGTGGCCGGCCACATCTCCTCCGATACGCTGGGGCTCAACCTTCTCCTCGACCGCCTCCGCCTCCGCGGCTCCTTCGAGGTCATCCCCTGCTCCGGCTTCGTCCGGGTGGAACGTTCCTGAAAATAGCGTCCGGCGCGCCGGCCGCTATAGGTCCGATAAGACCTATAAGTCCTCTCGGACCTATTCGCTTCACGACACCATGGCCCGCCTCTATCCCCCCGAGCTCCTGGAGACGATCCAGGCTCACAACGACATCGTCGAGGTCGTTTCCCGCTACCTTCCCCTGAAGAAGGCGGGGTCGACCTACAAGGCGCTTTGCCCCTTCCACTCCGAGAAGACCCCCTCCTTCTTCGTCAACCCCCAGCGCCAGATCTTCCACTGCTTCGGCTGCGGGGCGGGGGGCGACGTCTTCTCCTTCCTGATGCGCCAGGACGGCCTCACCTTCCCCGAGGCGGTGCGCCTCCTCGCCGAGCGGGCGGGGATCCCTCTCCCCGAGCTCGGGAAGGAGGAGCTCTCCCACCGCGACCGCCTCCTCAAGCTCCACGCCCTGGCGGCCGACTTCTTCCACTGGGGGCTTGTGAAGTCCCAGAACGGGGAGGTCGCCCGGAGGTACCTCGCCGGGCGGAAGATCGCGGAGGAGACGATCCTCCGCTTCCGCCTCGGCTACGCCCAGCCCTCCTGGGATTCCTTCGTCAACCACGCCCGGAAGAAGGGCTTCCCCCTGGAGTTGATCGTGGAGGGCGGGCTGGCGATCAAGCGGGCGGAGAAGGAAGGGGGATACGACCGCTTCCGCCACCGGCTGATCGTCCCGGTCTGCGACAGCCAGGGGCGGGTGGTCGCGTTCGGCGGACGGGTCTTCGACGACAGCCAGCCCAAGTACATCAACTCCCCCGAGACTCCTCTCTTCCGGAAGGGGCAGATGCTCTTCGGCCTCCACCTGGCCCGGGAGGCGATCTCCTCCGAGGGGGAGGCGATCCTGGGGGAGGGCTACTTCGACGTCATCCGGGCGCACCAGGAGGGGGTGAGGAACATGGTCTGCTCCCAGGGGACCGCCTTCACCGAGGTCCAGGCCCAGATCTTCAAGCGCTACACGGACAAGGTGGTGACCGCCTTCGACGCCGACCCGGCGGGGGTCGAAGCCTCTCTCCGCGGGCTCGGCGTCTTTCTCCAGAAAAACTTCGAGGTCCGGATCGCCCTCCTCCCCCCGGGCGAGGATCCGGACAGCTTCATCGCGAAAGAGGGGGCGCCGGCCTTCCGGCGCGCGGTCCGGGAGGCGGCCCCCCTTATCGACTTCAAGCTCAACGAGCTCTGCCGGAGGAACGACGTCCGGACCGACCGGGGGAAGCTCAAGGTCTTGCGGGAGATGCTGGAGACGATCGGGGCGATCGAGTCCGCCGTCCTTCGGGACGGTTACCTGAAGAAGCTCGCCTCCGCGCTCGGCGTCTCGGAGGCGGCGGTGCGGGAGGAGCTAGGGAAGCGGCGGGGCCCCGTCCCGTCCCGTCCGCCCACCCCGGCCGCGCCGCCCTCCCCCGCCCCCGACCGGAGCCAGCTCATCCTATTGACATTTATCATTAATAATGATAGTCTTTTAAGTTCAATTGATTATGCCTTCGACCCGGAGGACTTCAGCCCCGCCCTGCGACCGATCGCGGAAGCGATCCGAGAGCTCGTCCGCGACCGGCGCCTCCCACTCGCCCGCTTCCTGCCGCTCGTTTTGAGAGAACCTTCGCACCAAGAGACGATCGCCCACTGCCTGCTCGAGGGAGAAGGCGGCGCGCCGTCGGCCCGCGAGGTCAGGGAGGTGGCGGGGACGGTGAGGAGGCGGGGGATCCGGGCCCGGCTCAACCGCCTGCGCGACGAGATCGCGCGGGCCGATGCGGCGGGCGGGGAGGTCTCCCGACTGCAGCAGGAATGCCTCGCGCTCCGCCGGGCCCTGGACGAGCTGCCCGGCCGGCTGGAACAGAGCCTCGATGAATAAACTGGACAAGGACAGAAGGATCAAGCAGCTGCTCAGGATGGGCGAGGAGAAAGGGTTCCTCACCCGCGCCGACCTCCATCAGCACCTCCCGGAGGGGCTGGTCAGCCCGGAGGAGTTGGAGTCGGTCAAGATCCTCATCCAGGGATTGGGGATCGAGGTGATGGAGGGGGCCGAGAAGGAGGGCGCCGAGGAGGATCCCGCCCCGGCCGCGGAGCCCGCCGACGCCGACCGCTCCTACGAGGTCCTGGACGACCCGGTTCGGATGTATCTCCGCCAGATGGGGCAGGTGCCCCTCCTCTCCCGCGAGCAGGAGGTGGAGATCTCGAAAAGGATCGAGAAGGCGGAGAACAAGGTCTACAAGCTCACCCTCCGTTTCGGGACCACCCCCAAGGAGATGTCCAACCTGGCCAAGCGCCTCCTCAACGGCAAGGAGCGGATCGACCGGGTGGTGGTGGAGCGCAAGGACCGCCGCCGGGACAAGTGCCTGAAGGAGTTCCCCCGCCTGATGGAGGACGTGCGCAGGCTCCAGGTCCGGATCACGGCCGAGGCGGAGGCGGTGCGCGCCTGCCGCTCCCAGGACGGGAAGAAGGAACGGCGCCAGAAGCGTCTGGAGGATCTCCACCTCACAATGCAGAACCTGCTCCGCCGTTTCCACTTCAAGCAAGGGGTGATCGAGGACTTCTACTCCCCCCTGGAGCGGCTCAACGCCCGGATCGAGGAGGTCTACCGCCAGCTCGAGGCGCTCAAGCGCTCGAACGCGCGCCCGGCCAAGGTCCGCCCCCTGGTCAAGAACGAGCGGCGGAAGCTGAAGCGGATGGAGGGCAACCTCTGCATGCCGGTGGACGAGTTCCGGACCTTCTTCCGCGAGCTCAAGGAGGCGATCCGCGAGGTGCGCAAAGCGAAGGGGGAGATGGTGGAGGCCAACTTGCGCCTGGTGATCTCGATCGCCAAGAAGTACACCAACCGGGGGCTCTCCTTTCTCGACCTCATCCAGGAGGGGAACATGGGGCTGATGAAGGCGGTGGACAAGTTCGAGTACCGCCGGGGCTTCAAGTTCTCCACCTACGCCACCTGGTGGATCCGCCAGGCGATCACGCGGGCGATCGCCGACCAGGCGCGGACCATCCGGATCCCCGTCCACATGATCGAGACGATCAACAAGCTGATGCGGGTCTCCAAGAAGATCCTCCAGGAGCGGGGCAAGGAGCCCCTCCCGGAGGAGCTGGCGGAGGAGATGGACGTCCCGGTGGAGAAGGTGCGGTCGATCTTGAAGATCGCCCAGCACCCGATCTCCCTCCAGACCCCGGTGGGGGACAAGGAGGACAGCCAGTTCGGGGACTTCATCGAGGACAAGGGCGTGGAGTCGCCGGCCGAGGCGACGAGCTACTCGCTGCTCAAGGAGCAGATGCGCCGGGTGCTCTCGACGCTGACCCGGCGGGAGGCCCATGTTCTCACCCTCCGCTTCGGGGTGGAGGACGGCTCCCCCCGGACGCTGGAGGAGGTGGGCAAGATCTTCAACGTCACCCGGGAGCGCGTCCGCCAGATCGAGGCCAAGGCCCTGCGCAAGATGCGCCACCCCACCCGGAGCCGCAAGCTCCAGGGCTTCCTCGACGTGGCCGAGATCGACGCCCGGTCCGAGACGATGTGGGACTTATCCTAGTTCCCCCGGCGCGCCGCGCCGGCGAATCTAGGATAAGTCGATCGCGGTCGGCGGTGAGCCGGGAGAAGCGAATTCGTCCGCCGTCCGCGCTCTTCGCGACGCGTTTTGCGGAGAGGGAAGATTCTCTCTCTTCGCTCAAGATGATCGCCCACGTTCTTTTTATTTCTCCCTCCCGATCGGAGATCGGGAGGCAGAAATAAAAAGGGCCTGTAGCTCAATGGTAGAGCAGGGGACTCATAATCCCTTGGTTGCAGGTTCGATCCCTGCCGGGCCCACCATAATAAGAACCGCCGAGGAGCCCCGGCCGGGGCGCTCCTCGGCGGTTCTTATTTGCTAGTAGCTCAATTCGTAACTTCCCATGTCGTATCCATCGTCATGTGGGCGTGTATTGCCCTCGATGTCGTCGGAAGGCGCGCCGGCGCCGGTGCCGGCATCGACGCAAGGCGAGCCCGCCTGCAAGTGCCAATCCCCCTCCCCCGCGAATTGTGGATCAATCGAAATATATCCGGCGCCCAGCGTGGTGTAGGTCGGCTGGCCAATGTCGCCGGCGGCGTTGCCGTAGATGTCGGAGTAGGTCACGTTCACGCCGGAATGGGCGTCCAACCCCCAGCCTCTTGACCGCGAGGCTGGTCAGGGAGTCTCCGTAGACGCCCGTGTTGGCGTTGTCGACGATCGTGCAGTTGGTCAAGGAAGAGGCGCCGTAAGTACAATGAACGCCGTAGGTGTTCCCTTCGATGAGGCAGTTCTCGATCGTCGGGGAGGCGGATGATCCGTAGAAATATATCCCGGCGGTGGAGTTGGTGATCCGGAGGTTGCGGATGGTCGGTGACCGCCCCACCCGGATCCCCGTTGTAAGCCCGCCGCCATCGATCACGGCGAGGTTGCCGCCCGAGCCCTGCCCCTCCAGGGTGATGTTGGAGGATAGGATGAGGTTCTCGTGATAGGTGGCGGGGAGGACGACGCAGGTTCCGCCCTCCGCGGTCGCCCCGATCCCGCCTCCGATCGTCTGCTTGGCCTCCTCCGCACTGGTTCCGTCGTTGGCGTCGCTGCCATTGACGCCGTCCACGTAGGTGGTGGCGTTGCCGCCGCCGGCATAGGAGGCCTCGTAGCAGCCGATCTCGTAGCCGCCGCCCTGGGGGCGGCCGTTGCCGGCGATGTCGTCGGCCGGCGCGCCCGTCCCGGTGGCGTTGTTCAGGCAGGGGGAGTTCTCTTGGAGGCGGTAGTCCTCTTCGCCCTGGAAACGGGGGTCGGCCGAAATGCAGCCGGCGCCTATGGTGGTGTATTTGGGGTAACGCACGGAGCCGGAGGCATTGTCGTAGATGTCGGAGTAGGTCACGTTCACGCCGGAATGGGCGTCCAACCCCCAGCCGCCGTTATTGGCGACGATGCAGTTCTTGACCGCGAGGCTGGTCAGGGAGTCTCCGTAGACGCCCGTGTTGGCGTTGTCAACGATCGTGCAGTTGGTCAACAGAGGGGATCCCCCCGATGCGCAGACGCCGCTGGTATTTCCCGCCATCAAGCAATTGGTGATTTGGGGGGAAGCTAAGATTGTGAAAATCCCATAACGACAGTTCGTGATTCGGAAGCCCTGAACGCTCAGCGCCTCGCACCCGCTTTCGACCTTAATTCCATCGTTCCCGCCGCCGTTGATGACTGAGACCGTTCCCACGTCTTTGGTCCAGCTGTAGGGGTCATACCCTCCTTTCAGGGTCAGGTTGTCCTTGGTCCCAGAGAGCACGACATTTTCATTGAAGGTGCAGTTGGCCACCAACAGCGTGTCGGGGTTGGCGGCGGCGTTGACCGCGTCTTGGATTGTCGAATACTCGACCCCGGAAGACGTCAATTTAACCGCCTTCTTAAGAGGAGATGGAGATGGCGACGCGGTCGGAGTCGCGCTGGGGGTCGGGGAAGGGGACGGTGTAGCGGTCGGGGGCACGCTGGGCGAGGGACTGGGGGTGGGAGTAATCGTTTCCGTTGGCTTCGGCGTCGCCGTCGCCGTTGGAAATGGCGGCGACGTTGGACTGGTTTCGGGCGTCGGGGGAGGGGTAACCGGGGAGGGGGTAGGCGTATGCGGGGTGATTGGCGACGGCGTAGGAGTCACGGGGGGGGGGGAGGTGGGAATCGGAGTCATGGTGGGTGTGGGTGTGGGAGAGATGCAGCAGACTGTGGGAGTAGGTGTCGGAGTTGGCGTGGGGGTGGTAGACGGCGTCGGAGAGGGGACATAGGCGATGACGATGGGCACGTTTGTATCCCAGCCCGTTCCACCCTCCGTGTCGAGCGCGGTGGCCACGATGTCGATCGGTCCGAGCGGCAGGTCGTCGCGAGGATCCCAGATTACGGTAAAGATTCCCCCGGTGTAGGTGCCGGCGGTCAGCGCGTCGATCGGTTCGTCCGCGATGTCCGTATCCCGCCTGAATTCGACCTGCAAAACGGAAAGATCGTCCCGCCCCAGCGCGGTCATGGTCTCGTCTTTGACCTCGATGCGGATCGGCAGATGCAGGATGGTAATCGGTTCATCGTCGACCGGCTGCAGGATGTGGACGGTGAGCTCCGGCTGGAGTTCGCCCACGGTGAGAACCCGGGTGGCCTGGTCGTTCGATTGGTTGCCGAACGAGGCGTCCAGATCGAATTCGATGATATGGACCCCCTCCGGCGCGGCGGTGTAATAATAAAACGCGGGCTGAACGTAAATCCCCGAGTCGGGAAAATCCAGGTACTGGGTGCTCAAAACCACCGTCTCCAGTTCGCCCTCCTCTAGGTAGCTGTCTTTTATCTGCACGGGGATGTCGGTCCGGTCTCCGGGTCCCTGGTAGTGGATCTCGCCCGTGATATACATCTGTTGATCGAGGGGGATGTTTGTCCCATATTCGAAGATGATATCCTCCGAATAGATGCGGATATCCTCCTGCTGGCAATCCACGACTTTGATCACCCCGGTCTGCGCGCCGAACTCGGCGACGGAATCGCAGTCATCGACGGTGAGCGTCAGGGGATGGGTCCCAACGCTGGCGGGAGCGGTGAAGGGTTGGGCGACGTTGCCGAAGTAATCGCTGAATGAGCCGGTAAAAGGCCCCTCTTCTCCAACGGTGCAGGAGCTCCAGGCCCCCATGACGGGGAAATCGTCGATGGGCACGCCGTTCTCCGTCAACTCGTAGTGAACGTGGGCATGGACCGAGGCTCCGGCGACGGGGCAGGCGTCCGCTGCATGGAGGTTATCGATGATGATCCGAGCCGATCCTTCCGGGTTCCCCACTTGGATCACTTGGGTGACGTCGTTGTCATAGATATCCGTTTCTCCAGAAGCGGGAGCCACCGATACCCGCAAGAGGCGGAAGGTGCCGTCCGGCTCCGGAACCGTATAATCGATCTCGGCCACCCCCGTTTCCCCGGGCCCGATGTCAATCGGTTCGGATTGAGCGACCCGCGCGCCCGCGGAATCGTACAGGTTGACCAGAACGTCCGGGGCCGCATCGGTTCCGACGTTTCTTACCGCCGTTTCGATCGAAACGGTATTCCCCGGCGTGGGGAAATAGTTGTTGAAGGTCACGTCGCTGCAGTTGATGACCAGTTCGGGATGATTGACCGGGGTCGGCGTCGGGGGGCAATATTTCGCCGTCAGCCAGATGTTATCGTAACCGGTCAGGGTATTGTCAGTTACCGCGACGCAGAGCCTCCAACCACCCGGCGGGGGGGCGATGATATTTTGACCGAAGGCGCCGGTATAATCGGTGTGGACGTTGGAGAAGAAGCCCTCGCCCTCGACCTGCACGCTCACCTTCCCGCCTTTGACGGGATAGGTGGAGACCTCGCCGTCACAGGTTATTTCATACGTTGCCGTGCCGGAGACGGTCTTCTGACTTCCCGAACAAGCGGGGCTGGGAACGGAAGCCTCAACGACGATCTTCCCGTTGGAGCCGACCGGGGGATCGCCGATCCGCAGCACCCGGTTTGCTTCGTTGTTGTTCTCGTTCTCTTCTTCGATCTCGCTCGCGGCATCGGCCCGGGCCGTGATCACCCGGTAAGAAGTCGGGAAAGCGGCGGTCACTTCCACGAACGCCGATTCGCCCGGCTCGAGGCCGCCGACCGACTGCGGATCCCCCAGCGGGTCGGTGTAATCGGAGAAAGCGACGCTGAAATCCTGCGATGGGACGGGACCGATGTTGCGGACGACGGCCCGAATCGTCACGGCTTCGTCGGGCAAGGGAGGATTGTGCTCGGAGACGAAGGTGATATCGCTCGCCCGGATGGTCAGGTCGGGTAGGCCGGCGCCTTGAAAATGGAAATTGTCGACGAAGATGTCGTTTTGATAGCCCGGTCCCGCTGCTTCGTGGCAATCAGCCTTGACCTGGGCGTAAAAAGCGCCGTCTGGCGCTTCGAGCGAAGAGAATGACTTCTTCTCCCAGTCCAGGAAGGTTTGGTTGTGCCATCCGGTTGTCCCCGGAGAGGCGCCGATGTAATTCCAGGTCTGGCCGAACCAGTCGGCGGTAAGCCTCAAGAAGCAGTTGTCGATAGCGCCCGTATCGGTGTCCCAATCTACGTAAAACCAGCCGCTTAAATCGTAATAGGAGCCTGCCGCAACGGAGATATAGTTCGATCTCAAACACCGGTCGGCATACTGCGTGGTCGGGTCTTCGAATTTGACCGCATAGAACCCGGACTGGGGGTTGTAATCCGCGAGATAAATATGCGACTCGCCCTCGCCCCGCCACCAGGGCGCGAAATCTCCGGTCTCGAAATCGGGATTTTCCAACTCATTGCTGAAATACGGCGTCGTTGTGGGAATGGGCGTGGGGGTCTCATACCCTTCCGGTGTGGGGGAGGGGGTAATAGCTTCTCCGAAGTAAAAACTATCGACTAAGACGTCGTTCTGATAACCCGGCCCCGCTTCTTCGTGACAGTCGGCTCTGGCCTGAGCGTAAAAAGCCCCGGGGGGCGCTTTGAGCAGATGCAGAGCTTTTTCTTCCCAGTCCAGGAAGGTTTGGTTGTGCCAACCGGTTATCCCCGGAGAGGCGCTGATGTAATTCCAGGTCTGGCCGAACCAGTCGGCGGTAAGCCTCAAGAAGCAGTTGTCGATGGCCCCCGTTGCGGCGTCCCAATCGACGTAGAACCAGCCGCTCAGGTCGTAGTAAGCGCCTGACGCGACGGAGATAAAGTTCGATTTCAAGCACCGATCAGCGTACTGAGTGGTCGGGTCCTCGAACCTGGCTGAATAGGAACCAGACTGGGGGTTGTAATCCGCGAGATAAATATGCGATTCGCCCTCGCCCCGCCACCAGGGCGCGAAATCTCCGGTCTCGAAACCGGGGTTCTCCAGCATGTTGCTGAAGTAGGGGGTCGGCGTTTTGTACCCCTCCGGCGTCGGGGTCGACGTTGGCGTTGCGGTGGGGGATGGCGAAGGAGTGGCGGTGGGTTCGGGGGAGGGCGTCGGAGAAGGGGTGGGGGCGATCAGCGCCGATACGATGACATCGTCGAAGGCAAGATTCCCGGCGCTTTTCGCATAGGAGAATTTGATTTGCGTGGAGCCGGCGTTTAGTGAGAAAGGTCCCTCGATCATTTCCGTGGTCGGCAAGCCGACGATATTTGTCACTTGGTGCCACTCGGTGCCGAAATACTCTTCGACCAGCAAGGCGCTGGTATCATCCGTGCCCAGGCCCTTGATCCAGAAATTTAAATCATTCGGTTGTGAGATTGTCTTGGTGAAGATCTGGTCGCCGGTGGCGTCGAGTCTGAGGGCGGGAGGGGTTCTTCCATAGTATCCCTCGGTCGTATATGTATCGGAATCCTCGTTGCAAGAGAGGAACGTCCAGCCGGTGGGACGGGAACCGGAGTGAAATTCATCGAATCCCTCGTCAATCAACGGCGCCGAGGGCGAAGGGCTGGGGATGGCGGTAGGCGTAGGGCTGGGCGTAGGGGTGGGGGAAATCGGAGTGGATGTTACCGTGGGTTCGGGCGTCGGAGTTTTATAACCGGCCGGGCTGGGGGTGGTCGTCGGTTCCGGGCTCGGGGTTGGAGTGATGTTGCGGATGACGATCAGCTCGGCTCCCTGGGCGGGGTCCTGGTCGTAAGCATAGAAACGGAAAAGCTTCTGCTCTCCCAGGTCGCCGACCAGGAGCAGGGCGAGGCTGTTGCCGCTCGCCCAGCCGTCCCGCGCGAAGATTTCGGAGACCACCGGAGCCACACCGGTCATTTCCTTCCAGCCGGCGCCGAGGTTGTTTTTCTGCCAAGCTTTGTAAGCCTCGCTCCGGGGCCGGGCGATGATCTCGGTCTGCGCGTTGAAGTCCAGGGCGTTGTCGACTGCGTTGGCGAAAATCCGGAAAGAGGCGTCGTCGCGCCAAGTGTTCTGGACGTTAAACCTGACCGAGGCGGAAGCGATACTGGCGTTCTTGGGGAGGGTGACGTTCTGGAAACGAACGCCGGCGCATTTGTACAAATTATTACCGGCGTCGGGATAGGCGAAAACATCAGTCAGGATGTTGGTGGAGGAATGATTTCCGATCCCGGTCTCGTGGGCGTCGTCGCCCGAAGCTTGGACTTTGAACACGTGATACCAAATCGGCGTGGGGGTGACGCTCGGCGTCGCTGTTGGCGATGGAGTTTGGAAACCGAACGGAGTAGGCGTGCTCGTAGGCTCAGGAGTCGCGGTGGGGGTGGTGGTCGGCGAGGGTGACGGCGTCTGGTAGCCGAACGGAGTGACCGTCGGGGTGGGAGTCAGGTTCCGTATGATAATCAGCTCGGCTCCATGTATGGGATCCTGGTCGTAGGCCTGAATTCGGAATAGCTTCTGCTCTGCGACGTCGGCGATCAAGAGCAGGGCGAGGCTATTACCGCTCGCCCAGCCGTCCCGCTCGAAGATTTCGGAGACCACCGGGCCCAATCCGGTCATCTCTTTCCATCCCGTGCCGACGCTGGTTTTTTGCCAGGCCTTATAAGATTCGGTCCGGGGGCGCGAGATGATCGCGGTCTGTGCGGCAAAATCCAGGGCGTCGTCGCTAGCGTTTCCATAAATCCGGAAAGCGGCGTCGTCGCGGTCGGCGCTTTGGACGTTGAACCATATGGAGGCAGAAGCGATGGAGGCGTTTTTGGGGAGGGTGACGTTCTGAAAGCGGATGCCGGCGCATTTATACATGGCATTTCCGGCGTCGGGATAGGCGAAAACATCAGTCATGATGTTGGTGGAGGAACGCGTCCCGATCCCGGTCTCATGAGCGTCATCGGCCGATGCCTGGACCTTGAATGCGTGATACCAGACTGGGGTAGGGGAAGCGCTGGGGACCGGGGTCGGAGAAGGGGAAAAATCGGGGGTGGGGGATGGGGAAGGAGAGATGGGCGGCGGCGTTCCACCCAGGCGTCTCGGGAAAGACCGGATCGGTCGATCCGCTTCCGGGGAAGGCGGGGAAAAAGCAGCGGTCGGTTCGAAGGGCACGCCTGGAAGCAGGCATTCGTCGGCTCCGATGTCATAGCCTCTCCCAAACGGGCGCGGATCGCCTTCCCGATCGTCTTCCGGCGCCCCCTCGGGGCTTCCGATGTCCCGGCAGGGGCTCTCCGCGCCTAGATGATAGTCGTCCGCAAAAAGCGGATCGGACGAGAAGACTCCTTCGCCGGGAAATCCGAGTCGGATATCCGAGTCGGAAACGATCAGATCGGCGGTCCCGTCCGCGTCGATCTCCCGATAACCGGGATTCCAGAGGATCGTGTTGAAGACCTCACCCTTGGAATCGTGAAAATCAAGGATAGCTCGATCGGAGCTAGTCAACCGGTTGTCCGCGATCGTGCAATTGGCCACGACAACATCCTGGCAATTGTCGAATCTTATCAACGAAACGGGCATTTTTGCTCCCGCCGCGCAGCCGGTGACGGTGCAATTGATCAAATAAATCCCCGTGCTGTTTCGAGATAGGATCAGCTCCTGCTCGGAGGAGCAGCGATCAAACCGGCAGTTGGCCAGGACGGCATCGTCGGCGTTGAGGAAGACGCTCCGTCCGCGATGATCGGAAGGGAAAAAGGTGAAACCGTCCAGCTCGACTCCAGCGGTTACGGTCAGCGACCGGATGATGCATTCGTGAGCAGACAGGCTTCTCTCGTCCAGGTATTCTTCCGTTCCCGCGAATCCTCCCCAGAGACAAATCGGTTTGGCGATCGCGATCTGCCCGAAATCGCCGCTCGCGCACCAAATCCTCGCCTCTGGCGGTGCGGCGTCGATCGCGGTCTGCAAATCCCGACAAGCCGTCTCCCATGAATTTCCATTTCCGCCTGGGGGCGATGAAGGATCGACATAGATGATCGGAACGGTCGGGGCGCTCAAGGAATATCCAAATAAAAGGGAAGCCACTAAGGACGCGATCAGGAATGCTCCGCCCCCCACCAGGGTCTGCATTTTCATAACTCGCTTCCTCCCGTTCGGAGATACACGCGGACGCTCCCGAGGTTCATGGTTTTACGGTTGCTGGCCATCGAGCGAGTTGAATGTATTGGATAAAGCCGAGGGATGAATCGAATGATCGAGGGAACAAATATAAATCCCGGATGGATCGCAGATCCATCCGGGCAGGCAAGCCGAAACGCACGCAAACGGGCCGGAGAAAGTGTCTTTGTTTCTCGGCGCATGGCGGGATACGTTCCTAGAATGCAATAAGTATCCGCGCAAGGAGACAAGGAGTCAAGAGGTATTATTGTAAAAAGCGGCGTCCATTATTTAATATAGTGAAGAACAGAGCGGCCCCGGTCTCGTTTCCAGCGGAATGTCCGCGTCGATTCATGGAGCGTGACCGGTCGAGCCGGAGACCTTCAGGCTCCGCCTCGGACTTTGGCTGGCCTGGACGCGGGGGAAACCGGGGAGGACAGGGGGCGCTTAGCGCGCTTGTCTCAGTTCCGCCGGGCACTTCCGGTATTCCGACTCCGCCTCGGTCGGCCTTCCTGCCGCCTGCAGGGCGTAGGCGAGGACGGGGCGGAGCTGGGCGAGGCCGGGGTCGAGGCGGAGAGCCTCGCGGAGCTCCCGGATCGCCTCCGCCCATTTCTCCTGGCGGGCGAGGAGGTTCCCCAGGTTTCCCCGGGCGGGCGCGTAGGCCGGGTTGATCTCGATCGCCCGGCGGATCGCCGCCTCCGCGTCGTCCAGCCTTCCCTCCGCCTTGAGGGCCAGGCCGAGGTTGTTCCAGGAGCGGAAGTGGCGGGGGTCTTCCTCCAGGGCGAGACGGTAGTAGGCGGCCGCCTCGCCCGTCTTCCCCCCGCCGGCGTAGACGTTGGCGATCTCGAAGAGCGACTCGGACCTCTCCCCTTCTCCGCCCGCGAGGATCCGGCGCAGGGCCGCTTCCGCCTCCTCCGTCTCGCCGTTCTTCAGGAGCGCCTCGGCCGAAGCGAGGAAGAGGCGCCGCTGGCGCCGGGGGTCGGCGGGGGGATGGCGGTAGAGTTCCCGTTCGGCCCGCCGGAGATAGTCGAGCGCCTCCGCGGTTCTCCCGTCCTGGCTGTAGGCCTCGCCCGCGGAGACGAGAAAAGAATCGGGGGAGATCCCCGCCTTCGGCCAGCCCAGGAGGAGGTAGAGGACCCCTCCCCCCGCGGCGAGGGCGGCGGATCTCGCCGGGGCCATTCTCAGTCCCCGGAAGAAATCCTCGACCGCCGCCCCGGCGAAGAGAGCGAGGACGGGGGCGAGGGGAAGGCGCAGCCGCGAGACGACGAAGAAGAGGGCGATCCCGGCGAGATAGGCGGCGGCGAAGGCGTAGGGCAGGCTCCAGCGCCGCCGCTCGCGGGAGGCCGCGGCCATCCCCGCGAGAGCGAGGGCGGAGAGAAGGCGCCAGTCGAAGGGGAGGCGGAGGAGGAAGAGGTCGTTCCGGAAGAAGGCGAGGTGGTAGTTGTCGGAGAGGTCGGTTCCGCTGAAGAAGAGCCCGACCTTGAGGAGGGCGAGCTCGAGGAAGCGAAGGGGGCGGGAGGAGATGAAGGCGAGCCCCTCCCGGAACCAGAAGGAGGAGGACTCGGCGTCGCCGAGCGTCCGTCCCGCCCGCCGCTCGGCCTCGCGTCGGAAGTCGGTCCGCTGCTCCCAGGGCGATCCCCGGGAAAAGGCGGGGATCGCCGCCGTCCCGTTGGCCTCGGGGTTGTTCCCGATGTAGAAGTTGGCGCCGCCGTGGGCGGGGAGGATCGCCCGCGGGCCGAGGACGAGACCGGCGGCCGCGATCGCCGCCGCCGCTCCGGCGGCGTAGGTGAGGGCGCGGCGAGCGGCCGCGCCCGGGATGGGATCGGCGAGGATCCAGACGAGCGCGCTTAGGGGGATGAGGGTGGGGCGGGCGAGGAAGAGGAGGCCGGCGAGAAATCCGGGGAGGAGCCAGCTCGACTTCTCCCGCCGCCCGCGGGCGCGGAGGAGGGCGCTGAGGAGCGCGGCCGCGAGAAAGGCCTCCAGCGCGGCGGAGAGGAGCCAGCCCTCGTAGAAGAGGGCGGGGACGAGGAGGGCGTAGAAACCGGCGCCGATCAGCCCGGCCGCCGGGCGGGCGAGAAGGCATCCGGATTGGAAGACGAGGAGGCAGGTGAGGACGCCGAGGAGTTGCTGGAGGAGGCGCAGGGCGACAGGGTGAAGGCCGAAGAGCCCGTAGCCCGCTCCGAGGAGGGCGGGGTAGAGGGGGTTCCCCCGGTAGTCGGGGAGGGGGGAGAAGCCGGACCAGGAGAGAGCCCTCCCCCACTCCGCGTAGTAGCGGGCGTCGAGGACGGGATGGCGAAAGAAGGGGCTGGGATAGAGCTCGGCGAGGTAGGCGAGGCGAACGAGCGCGGCGAGGCTGAGTATCGCGACGAGTATCCTTTTCTCTCGGCTCATGGCGGGCCTTCCCCCTTTCGATTATACGCAATCCCGCCGCTGAATCCGTCGATTCTTTACCGTTCCGCCGGCGTCTGCTATATAACTGCGATTAAACCCATCAATTCATATGTTATCGCTGGTCGTTCTGAGAGCTCCCCGCGAGCGAGCAATCGCCCGAATTATTCATGAATATCGAATGATATTCCTGAATAATCCGGGCTAGCCGTGGCGACGATGGACAAGGCGAAATATTGCGACCTGGACCTGGTCGTCCGGGGCGCCTGCGTGATCGACGGCTCCGGGGGGAAGGCCTTCCGGTCCGACGTGGGCGTCCGTCGGGGGAGGATCGAGGCCCTGGGCGACCTCTCCCAAGCCCGCTCCCGGCGGCTGATCGCCGCGGCCGGCCGCTTCGTCGCCCCCGGCTTCATCGACATCCACTCCCACTCCGACTACGCGCTCCTTGTCGACCCCCGGGCTGAGTCCAAGGTGAGGCAGGGGGTGACCACGGAGGTGGTCGGGAACTGCGGCTCCTCCGCCGCCCCCCTCTACGGCGCGAAGCGCGCTCGGGTGAAGTCGCAGAACCGCTCCCTCGCCCTCTCCTGGTTCACGCTCGGCGGCTATCGGCGGAGGCTCATGGAGCGGGGGACGGCCCTCAACGTCGTTTCCCTCACCGGCCACGGGAACCTGCGGGGGGCGGCGATCGGCTACGACCCCCGCCCGGCGTCCCGGGCGGAGCTGAGGAAGATGCTCTCCCTCCTTGGGAGGAGCCTGGAGGAAGGGAGCCGGGGGCTCTCCACCGGGCTGATCTACCCGCCGGGGATCTACGCCGGCTTTCGCGAGCTCCGGGATCTCGCCGCGCTTGCCGCCCGAGAGGGGGGGATTTACGCCACGCACCTGCGCAGCGAGTCCGACCGGGTGGAGGAAGCGGTCGCCGAGGCGATCCGCCTGGCCGAGGCGGCCGGGGTCTCCCTCCAGATCTCCCATCTCAAGACCCAGGGCCGGCGGAACTGGCGCCGGCTCGACGGCTGCTTTCGCTTGATCGAGTCCGCCCGCTCTCGCGGGGTCGCCGTCCATTGCGACCGCTATCCCTACACCGCCTCGTCCACCGACCTCGACGTCCTCCTCCCGGACTGGACCTACGCCGGGGGGAACGAGGCGGAGATCTCCCGTCTCTCCGATCCCCGCCTCCGGGAGCGGATTAAGCAGGGGATCGTCTGGACCGACTGGGAAGCGGCGGTCGTCTCCCGGGTCTCCGGGACGACCGGGCGCTGGATGGAGGGGAAGAGCGTCGGGGCGATCGCCCGCCGCCGCCGGCAAGCCCCCGCCGACTGCCTCCTCGACGTTCTTCGGGAGGAGAGGCTCCGGGTCGAGGCCCTCTTCTTCTCCATGTCGGAAGAGAACCTCCGGCGGATCGTCACCCGCCCCTACTGCATGGTCGGCTCCGACGCCTCGGCCAAGGCGGTCCGAGGCCCCCTCTCCGGCGGCCGTCCCCATCCCAGGGCCTTCGGAGCCTTCCCCCGGGCGCTCCGGGAGTTTGCCGGGCGGGGCATCCTCGGCTGGGAGGAGGTCGTCCACAAAATGACCGGGCTCCCCGCCTCGAAGCTCGGGCTCGCGGAGAGGGGGGCGATCCGGGTTGGGGCCGCCGCCGATCTCGTCGTTTTCGACCCGCAGGCGGTCGCCGACCGGGCCACCTACGGCGAGCCCGGGCGCTACCCCGAGGGGATCGAGTTTGTGATCGTCAACGGCGAGGTCGTGGTGGAGAAGGGGAGGCATACGGGGAGATTGCCGGGGAAGTTCCTGGTCTGAAACCGGTGAATTAATGAAGTGATCAGTAATCAGTGATCAGTCAATACGAAGCAGAATGAAACGATATCCCAGAGCAGCCTTGTTCCTCCTCGCCCTCCTCGCGGGCTGCGGAAGGGGCGAGGACAGGTACGCCGCCTACCTCCGCCTCCGCCTGGCCGAGGACCCGACCACGCTCGACCCTGCCTTCATCGTCGACGTCCCCGGGGGGACGATCTCGGCCAAGATCTTCAACGGCCTTGTCCGCTTCGATTCGGAGGGGAAGGTCGCCCCCGACCTTGCCTCCTCCTGGGAGGTCTCGCCGGACGGGAAGACCTATCGCTTCCGCCTCCGCGAGGGGCTGAAGTTTCACAGCGGGCGTCCCGTGACCCCGGCGGACGTGGTCGCCTCCTGGCGGCGTCTCCTCGACCCCGCCCTCGCCTCCCCCCGCTCCTGGCTTTTCCGGGGCGTGAAGGGGGCGGAGGAGTTCCGGAGCGGGAAGGCGCGGGACGTCAGGGGCTTTCGCGTAGAGGGGACGGAGGTGGTGGTCGAGCTCGAGGAGCCCTCGCCGGTCTTCCTGAGCCTCCTCGCCATGCCCGGCGCCTCGGTGGTCGATGGAGTTGAGGCGGAGCGGCGGGGGAGGGGATTCGCCGACCGCCCCTCGGGGACGGGTCCCTTCCGCCTCGAGGAGTGGCGGCGGGGGGAGCGGATCTTGCTCGCGCCCAACCCCGCCTATCACCGGGGTCGGCCGAAGCTCGCCGGCGTCCTCTACCGGGTCATCCCGGAGGACCTGACGGCGACGGTGGAGTTCGAGAACGGCAACCTCGACCTCATGGAGATCCCCCGGGCCGAGTTCAGAAGGTACTCGGTTGAGGAACCCTGGCGGGGGAGGGTGCGGGAGCGGGTGGGGCTGAACGTCTACTACCTTGGCTTCAACTGCCAGTCCGCTCCCTACGACGATCCGCGCGTCCGCCACGCCTTCAGCCTCGCCCTCGACCGGGAGAAGATCATCGCCGCCATCCTTGAGGGGCGGGCGGTCGCCGCCGCCGGCCCCGTCCCTCCCGGCCTCCTCTCCCCCGAGCCGCCGCCCTGTCCCTACGATCCGGAGGAAGCGAAGCGCCTCCTCCGGGAGAGCGGGATCGCCCTGCCTTTGCAGGCCCGCCTCGTCCTCAAGGCGGACCGCGAGGTCCTCTCCATCGCCGAGGTGATCCAGGACTACCTCGGAAAGATCGGCGTGGAGCTGGTCCTGGTCCAAAGGGAATGGTCGGCCTTCAAGGAGGCGGTGGACCGGGGCGATTTCGATCTCTTCTACCTCTCCTGGTGGGGCGACTACCCGGAGGCGGAGAACTTCCTCTACCCCACCTTCCACTCCTCCCAGTGGGGGGCGGGGGGGAACCGCGCCCGCTTCCGGGACCAGCGGGTGGACGGTCTTCTGGAGCGGGCCAGCCGGGAGGGCGATCCCGGGAAGAGCCGTTCCATCTTCGCCGCGGCCCGGGACCGGGTGATCGAGCTCGCCCCCTGGGTCTTCCTCTGGCACAAGAAGGAGTACGTCGTCCTCTCCCCCCGCGTCCGCGACTACCGCATCCCGCCGGTCTGCAACGCCGAGCGGTTCGAGGAGATCGAGCTCAGATAGGAGTGCCGGCGGGCCGTCGAGCAGGGTATTTTCATAAGGGTGTCATCGCGAGGACACCGAGCGTAAGCGAGGGGGACGAAGCAATCTGTTGGCGGGCCGCGGATTTAGATCGCTTCTCGCGTTCGGATCCCGATCCATCCGACCATCCGGTCCTCCTTCTCCCCCCGGCGGTAGGAGTAGAAGAGCTCGGAGCGGCACTTTGTGCAGGTCCGGGCGGGGACGATGCGGGCGAGGCCCTGGCCGCGCAACTGCCGAGCGTTCTCCTCCTCCAGGTCCATCTCGTAGCAGCAGGGGCCGATGGCGGGGGAGAAGAAGGCGAGGCAGGCTTCAGGATCGCTCCCGAAACGCGAGACGAGGAGGCGGACGGCGGCCTCGGCGATCCGGGATTGCGTCCCTTTCCGCCCGGCGTGGACGATCCCGGCGACCCGACGGATCGGATCGACGAGGTAGATCAGGAGGCAATCGCCGGAGTAGGCCGCCAGGGCCAGCCCCGCTTTCGCGGTCAGAAGACCGTCGGTCCGGGGGAAGGTCCGGTCCGCCTCGGCCTCCGCGACGTCCGCGGAGTGGACCTGGTCGGTCCGGGCGAGGCGGGTCGCCGCCATCCCGGCCGCGGACCGGAGCCGATCGAGGAGTTCCTTCCGGCGGAGCGCCTGCGCCCGAAACGGCCGCAGGGTGAAGCCGTGTTCGAGGAAGGGGAAGCTCTCCAAGGCCGGGAAGGTGATCCAGCGGAACTCGCCGTGGCCATGCGCATGGAGGGAGGGCGGCATGCATCGAGTTTAACCTTCCCCGTCCGCCCTTCGCGATCTTTATCTTCTTGTTTCCCCTCCGCCGGGTTGGCATACTTAACCGGAGGTGGCCGATGCGCATCAGGAACCTCGCCGTTCTCGCCCTCGTATCCCTGGCGCCGGTTTTTCCCCTGGCGGCCGAGGAGGGTCCGCCCGACGTCCAGGCGGTTTTCCTCCACAACGGCCGGGAGTATCCGCCCGAACTTCTCGCCGATCTCGAGGAGAGCGGGTCCGTCCCGGAGGAGCTGTCGCGGCCCATCCTCGCCGGCGACACCCTGGGCTGGCGCCGCTTCGCCAACGGCTCGCTTGAGGAGACGGTGTCCGGCGCGGTGGCCAAGGACGGGAAGGTCGCCTTCCCCAACGGCGTCGAGTTCTCGACCGAGGGGATGTCCGTTTTCCGCTGCCTCCTCCAGCTCCGCTCGATCTATCTCACCTTCCATTCCTCCGACCTCGGCTATCCCGCGGGCCGGGATCCTCTCCCGCCCGCGCCGGGCCGGTAGCCGTTTCCGGAGGAGATGGCGATGACGGCTCCCGGCGGATCGGACATGAAATTCACCGTCTCCCTCGCCCAGACCGACGTCCTCTTCGCCGACCCCGAGGCGAACCTCCGCCGGGCCGAGCGCTTCCTGGTCGAGGCCGCGCGGAGGGGAAGCTCCCTGGTCTGCTTTCCGGAGATGTGGACGACCGCCTTTGATCTGGCGGGCGACGTTGCCGGGAAAGCCCGCGCTCACGAGGCGTTCATCCCCCGCATCGCCTCTCTGGCGAAAAAGTATTCTGTCTGGATCGGTGGTTCGGTCCTCTCCCTTTCCGAATCGGGGAAGCCCGGCAACTCCTATCTCCTTTTTTCCCCGGAGGGGGAAAAAAGGGGCGTCTACCGCAAGACCCACCTCTTTTCGCCGATCCGGGAGCAGGAGCATCTCTCGCCCGGCGACCGCCTCGTCCTGGTGGAGGCCCCCTGGGGCCAGACCGCCCTCGCCATCTGCTACGACCTCCGCTTCCCCGAGCTCTTCCGGACCTACGCCCTGCAGGGGGCGCAGGTCCAGCTCCTCGCCGCCGCCTTCCCCCGCCCCCGCGACGCCCACTGGGGAGTGCTGATCCGGGCCCGGGCGATCGAGGACCAGATGTTCATGCTCGCCGTCAACCGGGTGGGGTCCCAGGAGTTCCCCCGCACGGGCCAGGCTCAATACTTCGGCCGCTCGATGATCGTTGACCCCTGGGGGGAGGTGATCGCCGAGGGGAAGGAGGGGGAGGAGGATCTCGTCACCGCCGAGATCGACGTCTCCCTCGTCGCCCGCATCCGCGGCAAGATGAAGGTCCTCCGGGACCGCCGCCCCGACCTCTACGAGCTCGGCTAGCCCGCGTTATTCCTGAAGATCTTTCCGATTTTCGGGAATAATGTGGGCGATTGCTCGCTCGCGGGGAGCTTTCGGAACGGCCGACGACGACATCTGAATCACTGAGTATGATCGCGGTTCAGGCCTGTGATCAGCCAACGGGGTTAGCGATCGCGCCGATCCCCGGTCCGATATCCCCTCCCCGCGACCGGGGATTCTCCCGCGCCCGCCGCTGCGGTAAAAAGTTTTCGTCCGGTCGTGACCCCGGGAAGGAGCGCCGCGCCCCGGTTAGTCTCTCCTCGATTCTTACTATTCTCCAAGCGCATTTCTTGCGGTTAGGACAGTATCGTTCCGATCGGAAAAAAGTGTATCGGATTTGCTCGGCTATAACATATTGCCTGCGAACTGACTGCGGCAACGTTCCGCGAAAAGTCGCGCTTCGTCCCCGATCCAGTGGGGCGGGAGCAATTCGGCGGGGAGTTGAGGATCCTGATTGAGTATGGTCTGATAATCCCACATCAGGTTGTTGAAGAGCCGGGTTCTCAGGAACGATGTATCCAGCGTAGCGGCCGGCGCTCGCTCCATCTCGCCGCGGTAAAGTTGGATAAAGGCTCGGTAGCGGTTCTGCAAGCGGCGGATATCCCAGAACGCCTCCGCCAGTTCCCGTGCCTTGAATCCGCTGAACTTCTCGACCGTCAGCTGAAATACGCAGGGTGAGATCTTCAGCTTGCGGCTGAATTCGCGGACCTGCTCCTCGCGGTCGTATGGCGAGATCCACACGCTCTTCTGCATCTTGCCGAATCCGAGAGTTTTCAGGAAGGACCGGAGATAGAGGCGGATGTTTGCCCGCTTTTCCGGGACGTCAAAGACCACGACTCGCCACCGATGATCCCAGGACGATGATGCTGCGCTGTGGCCGGCGCGATGCTCTTCCAGGAGAAGCCTGCCTCGGTCAGTGAGACGGAGGAATATTTCCCGTTCGCGATTTTCTTTCCTAAGCAAACCGGCCTTTTCCATGCGGTGGATGGTCGCCAGAATGCTCGAGCAATTGTAGGGCAAGCCGACCGGGAAAAGGGTCCGGGGGCGAAGAAGATAGATCGCCCCTTCAGCGAGCATCATCAGAACCTCTTCTCTCAGTGTCGGCATATCTATTTCCCCTTGGGTCGGCCAGTTCGTTCCGATCGGATCCCCTCTACTATAAGGATGCTTGTCGCGGGTTTTTTCTTGCAAAAATATTGGGGGGACTGGAAAAGGCCTTCTTAATGCGCTTCAGACACTTTCCTTCCGATCGGAAGATAAGTGTTAAAATTGCGTTGCAGCTTTGGGAAAATAATCCAAATCCGCCTTGGTGCGGTTGACGGGAATATTTAGAACACCTTGGTGCGGAAGGGGATACGATATGGTTCTCCGGCGATTGATTCGGAGCAGGGATAATGCACTTGCGTTCCGATCGGAATGAAGGTGTTCTCGGAAGTGAAGTCGAGATGGGAAAATGGAGAACGAAAGAAGTTGGGCAGTTTCCCGGAAGGGATAACTGATCCCAACGAGAGATGGCAAATTGAAGATCGATCCCCGAAGCTTCACCGATTCGAGATCTGAGTTTCCGGCGAAGTTCTCTCTTTTTTACCGCACCGACATCCGGAAGTATCGGGATGCGTCCCTCCGCCCGCACCCGGCCGGGCGGCCGTATGCGATAACGGCGGACAGATCCATCCTCCTTCTCATCGACAACCGTCTGAGCGATCTCATCGCTGGCGAGGTCCGGCGCTTCGCCGACGACTTGGAGCGGGACGGATGGTATGTGATCGCCCAGGTCTATGCGGGGGGCGACATCTGGACGGTTCGCAAAGAGATCGTCTCCCTGTTCAACGACTCGTCCCTCCCGCCACTCGACGGCGTCGTCCTGATCGGCCGGATACCCGTGCCGCGCTATCTCTCGCGGGGGCCGGGGGATCCGAACTGGAACGGCTACATGGTCTATCCCAACGACGGCTGGCCGATCCCGCCCTCGATCTGGATGTATTTCTACGGGAACACCAAGGCCGAGCACGGCTACACGCCGAACGGGACCGATCTGGTCTACCACGTCAAGACGGAGGGGAAGGACAACTGGACGCCGGACATCTGGGTCTCGCTCATCATGGGACATTGGCTGCCGGTCCTTGGGGGAGGGATGGAAACGAACGGCGAACCGGAAGTGGAGGCGGGGATTGTCAGGAAGTATTTCGATAAAAACCACGCCGTCCGGACGGGGGGAATCCCCGAGTACCGGACCGGGATCGTGGCCTGCGCGGACAACGCCTCCCAGGCGGACGACTATCAGAGATGTCTCGCGGAGATCGTCGGCGGCCCGGTCGAGAAGATCCTCGGCGGAACGCTCCCCGAGGCGGTCTGGCGCGGCCGCTACGACTGGGGGTGCTTCTCCAGCCACGGCGGCCCGCACGGCTTCTTGAACGTCCACGCTAACGATTTCTACGCCAACCCCTGCGACCTCAAGTTCGCCAACGTCTTCGCCTGCAAAACGGGAAACTTCGATTTGGGGAAGTTCGAGTTCGCCGACTGCGTCTCCCAGTCGATGGCAATGTCGCCGCGCAACAGCATTGTGACAGTCTTCTCCGGCTCCGACTATAATGCGGGGATGGGGGACTTGAGGGAATACGTCGGCCCAATCCTGGCGGGCAATACGGTGGGGCGGTCCTACAGTCTTCGGGAGAAGGACAAGTGGATCGCGGACTGGGACCGGCACCAGTGCGACGGCGAGCTGGGCATCAAGTGGCCGATCGAGCCGTTCGGAGCAGTTATCTTCGGCGATGGTTCGTTTGTCTACAGGGTCGTATAGAACGGAGGAAACTTATGAAGCGCTATGCTCTTACGGCGATGCTGGCCTTCTCGCTGGGGCTCCGGGCGCCCCGTGCCGTCGCCCAGGCCGATTTCCAGATCATCCACGAGTTCGACGGCGTCAACGGGGCGGCCCCCTATGGGCATCTGATCGCGGTCGAGGGCCGCCTCTACGGGATGACGGCGGGGGACACCGTCGGCAACCGGGGGATGATCTTCTCCATCCGGCCCGACGGGACCGATTACACCATCCTGCACCACTTCGCGGGTCAGCCGGACGACGGGGCGTGGCCGCACGGGAGCCTCAATTTCCTGGACGGCGTCCTCTACGGGACAACCTGGGCGGGGGGGTGCGCGGGGACGAACTGCGTGAACCTGGACGGCAACGGATGCGGGACCATCTTTTCGCTCCAGACCGACGGGTTCGGCTATCAGGTCCTCTGGACCTTCGCCTGCGGCGGCGGCGACGAGGACGCGGCTCTCCCTGATGCCCATCTCATCTCCGCTGGGAGCAGGCTTTACGGCACCACCCAAACGGGCGGTGCTTCCGCCGGCGGGACGGTATTTTCCATCGAAACGTCCGGAAGTGGAATGACCATCCTGCACAGCTTCAACGAGTTCACCTCCGTCGGAGGGAATCAGCCGGGAGGCGGCCTCGCCCTCGCGGACGGCGTCCTCTACGGGACGACCTCCTACGGCGGCGAGAACGACGGGGGGACAGTCTTCTCGATCCGGACCGACGGGACCGGTTTCTCCGTCCTTCACGAGTTCGCCGGGCCGGAAGGGAAATGGCCGTTCAGCACTCCGATCCTGGCCGGCGGCCGCCTCTTCGGGGCGACCATGCACGGCGGAGACTACGATCAGGGGGTGATTTTCTCTCTGGGGACCGACGGCTCCGATTACCAGGTCCTCCACAGCTTCGACGGAATCGACGGCGCCAGCACTTACGAGGGAGTGATCCTGGCCGGGGACACGTTGTTCGGAGCGACGGTCGCCAACGGTCCCAACGATTTCGGGATCATATATTCTTTGCGTCCCGACGGTTCGGACTTCCAGGTCCTCCATCGGTTCAGCTACGATGACGGCTCCTGGATCGACGGCCGCCTTCTCCTGATGGGGGACCGTTTCTACGGGCTGGCCTCACACGGCGGCTCCTCCCGACCCAGTTACGGCGTGATCTTCTCCTGCGCGCGTCCCCTCCCGGATCAGGTATTCGCCCAGGCCGGCGACTACAACGGAGACGGCAGATCGGATATCGCGATTTTCCGACCCTCCACCGGACTGTGGGCGGTGAGAGGCCTGGGGCGCGTGTATTTCGGCTCCTCCGGCGACATCCCGGTCACGGGCGACTACGACGGGGACGGCTACGCCGACGTCTCCGTCTTCCGTCGATCCGAGGGGCTCTGGACGATCAAGGGGATCACCCGCTTCCACCTCGGCGGGTCAGACGATCTCCCCCTCCCCGCGGACTACGACGGCGACGGCTCCTGCGACGCGGCCTGCTTCGAACCGCCTTCCGGGCGGTGGACGGTCCGGGGGATCACCTCAGCGAGCTTCGGGACCCTGGGCGACCGCCCGGCGCCGGGGGACTACGATGGCGACGGGAGGGCGGAGCCGGCGGTCTTCCGCCCCGGGGAGTCGCTCTGGGCGGTACTCGGCTGCACGCGCTTCTTCTTCGGGAACTCCGCCGACGCCCCCGTCCCCGGCGTATACCAGTGGTATGGTTCCGGGCGGCCGGCCGGGCATGGCCGTTCCCAGGCGGCCGTCTTCCGCTCCGCTTCGTCACTCTGGTCCGTGCGCGACGCGACGAGGCTCTTCCTCGGGGGTGAGGACGACCGGCCGGTTCCCGCGGACTACGACGGCGACTCTCTCGACGACCCCGCCGTCTTCCGGGACTCCGCCCACCTCTGGTCGGTGGCCGGGATGACCCGGGTTTATTTCGGGGGGACGGGGGATGTTCCGGCGACGAGGTAGCGGCTGGTGAATAGTGACCGCTGATGACCCCGGCGGGGTGGATGCGTTTCCCGCTTGTCCTCAATTTCCGAGGAACCACTCGGGGTAGCGACGCCGGTCGCCTCAACACGGCCGATCTTGACCGCGTGGGGGCCTGCGGAATGTGGCTGGGCGGGGTTGTTGTCGCGCTCGTAGCCGCGGGCCTTCGGGTCCGCAGGCCCAACGTGTGACGCGCGGGCATGAATATCCGCGCCTGCAGAACGGGGATGGGTTTGGTTTCGAGTTTATAGGAACGCGCGCCATGCACCTCAACGCGATCGAGAAGCGGCGGCACGCGCACGACTTCGCCGGTGACTCCTCCCGCGCCGAACGGTCCACGGCCTGGGTGGCCGCCCTCTCGGCGGCGATGATGGCGGTGGAGGTGGCCGCGGGGCTCTCCTTCGGCTCCCTCGCCCTCCTCGCCGATGGCTGGCACATGGCGACCCACGTGGCGGCCTTCGGGATCGCCCTCTTCGCCTACCGCTACGCCCGCCGCCACGCTCGCAACCCGCGCTTCACCTTCGGGACAGGGAAGGTCGGCGTCCTGGGCGGCTTCGCCAGCGCCGTGGCGCTGGCCGTGGTGGCGTTGATCATGGCCCAGGAGGCGGTCCTCCGCTTCTTCCGCCCGCACGCCATCCTTTTCGACGAGGCCATTCTGGTCGCCGCCATCGGGCTCCTCGTCAACCTGGCGAGCGGCCTGATCCTCCGGGAGCGTCCAGCGCCGGGAACGGAGGGGGGGCGCGACCACAACCTGCGCGCCGCCTACTTTCACGTGCTCTCCGACGCGCTCACCTCGGTCTTCGCCCTCGTCGCGCTGGCCGGCGGGAAATACCTCGGCTGGGTCTTCCTCGACCCCGCGATGGGGCTGGTCGGCGCGGGCGTGATCGTCTGGTGGTCTTACGGCTTGATCCGGGAAGGCGCTGGCATCCTGACGGACGGCGGTGTCGACGAAGAGGTCCGCGCCGCGATCCGCAAGGCGATCGAGAGCGACGCGGACAACCGCCTCGCCGACCTCCACGTCTGGCACGTCGGCGCGGGTCGCTACTCGGTCGGGCTATCCATCGTCACCCACGATCCCCGTCCGCCCGAGCACTACAGAAGCCTGCTGAAGGGGATCCCGGGGATCGCGCACGTGCTCGTCGAGGTCGGCCGCTGCGACGACTGGGCTTGTGTGGCGAAGGATAAGCCGCCAGCCTGATTGAGATCAGTCTCCCGCCCGACGCCCGCCGGGGCCATTCACTATTCACCATTCACTATCTGGTCACCGGGACGTCGTAGGTCGAGCCGAAGTAGATCCGGCTGAGCTCGCGGACCGACCAGAAGCCCTCGCTCCCCCGAAAGACGCCGAACTCGTCCGTCCCGTCCCCGTCGTAGTCCGCCGGGCGCGGCCAGTCCAGGCAGTTTCCGAAATTGACCCGGGTCAGGCCGCCGACCGCCCACAGCCCCGAGCAGGGGCGGAAGACGGCGATCCTCCGCGCCCCCTCGCCGTCATAGTCTCCCGCCGCCGGCCAGTCGTCCGAGCCTCCCAGGTAGGAGCGGGTGAAGTCGCGGACGGCCCACAGACCCGAGGCGGGACGATAGACCGTTGCCTCAGCGGTCCCGTCCCCCCCGTAGTCTCCGGGGACCGGCCAGTCGCCGCCGGAGCCGAAGGCGAGCTGGGTCCGTCCGGCGACGGCCCAGAGCCCGATGCTGTCGCGGAAGACGGCGATCTCGCACGTCCCGTCGCCGTCGAAGTCTGCCGGGGAGGGGATGTCGCCGGTCTGCCCGAGATAGAGGCGGGTGACGCCGGAGACCGCCCAGAGGCCGCTCGCGTCGCGGAAGACGGCGGCCTCGCTCGTCCCGTCGCCGTCGAAATCGCCCGCCGTCGCCCGGTCGTCCAAGCCTCCCAGATAGAAGCGGGTGAGGCCGCGGATCGACCAGAGTCCGTCCGCCGGCCGGAAGATCGCGCAGTCGCTTCTCCCGTCGCCGTCGAAGTCCCCGGCGGCGACGGCCGCCCTCTCCGGGGCCGCGGACGGCCCGCAAGAGGGCGTGGGCGAGGGGGAGGGGGGAGGGGAGGGGGTGGGCGGCGTGGCGGTGGCTGCGGGCTCCGGAGTCGGCGTCAAGCCGCCCGTCGGCGTCGGCCGCGCCGTCGGAGTCGCGGTGGGGGTGGTGTAATCATGGGGCGTTGGCGTGGGGGAAACGGCCGGCGTGGTGTAGTAGGCGGACCAGGCCAGCCGGGCGACGACGGCGTCCTGGCCCCCCGCCATTGACGGCTGATAAGGGTTCCGGGTCGGGAAGTCGGAGCCGATGGTGATCCCGAAGAGGACGGCTCCGCCCGCCGGATCGAAGCCGGCGGAGCGGAACTGGTCGTTGTCCGAGCTACCCAGATATGACGAGTAGACGAGGCTCCCCCCGGATGGGGGGATGGCGGAGAGGAAGCAGTCGTATTCGCCGCCGGCATGGGAGGACTGGTAGGGATGGAGGAGGGGAAAATCGGGCGAGGAGGTCATCCCCCCGAGGAGCCATCCTCCGGCGGAGTCGATCGCCGCGGCGTAACCGATGTCGTCGCCGGTCCCGCCCAGATAGGAGGAGAAGGAGAGCGCGTTGTCGGAGGAGAAGACGGCGGCGAAGGCGTCCACCGATCCGCCGGCCAGCGAGCTTTGCCAGGAGGCAAGCGTGGGGAAGTCGGAGGAGTAGGTGTATCCGCCGAGGAAGATCTCGCCCTCCGTGCCAACCGCCAGGGCGGCCCCTTCCTCGCTCCCCATGCCTCCGAAGTAGGTGGAGAAGAGGAGGGCCGATCCCGAGGAGGCGAGCCGCAGCAGGACCGCGTCGGAACTGACCCGGGAGAGCGTGGCTTGGTAGGGATCGACTGTGGGAAAGTTCATGGAGGTGCTTCTCCCGAGGAGGCAGGGGGCGGCCCCGCTTCGGGCGAGGGCGATCCGGTTGAGGTAGTCGTCGCCCGCGCCGCCAAGGTAGCTGGAGTAGAGGAGGGAGCCGGACGAGGAGAAGGCGGCGACGATCCCGTCGGAGCTTCCGCCGGCGTAGACCGCCTGGAAGGGGTTCTGGAGGGGGAGGTCGGTGGACTCGGTGTAGCCGCAGATCCAGGCCGTCCCATCGGAGGCGCCGGCCGCGCCGACGCCGTAGTCGCTGCCCCAGCCCCCGAAGTAGGTGGAGAAGAGGAGGGACGACCCGCCCGGCGCTACCGAAGCCAGGAACGCGTCCCGGTAGGTGGTGCGGCGGAGCGAGGGTTGGTAGGGGTTGACCGTGGGGAAGTTTACGGATCTCGTCTCCCCCACCAGAAGCACGTTCCCCTCCGGTCCAAGGGCGAGACCGTAGGCCCGGTCGTAGCTCGTCCCCCCCAGGTAGGTGGAGGAGATGAGGGAGGAGCCGCCGCTGTCGAGGACGGAGAGGAAAGCGTCGGAATAGGTGGACGATCCCGCCCGCGTCGCCTGGTAGGGGCTTGCAGTGGGGAAATCGGAGGAGGTGGTGTAGCCGGCGAGGAAGATCTTCCCCAGGGAATCGAGCGCGATATCGTAGGCCATCTCGTCCAATCCACCGCCCAGGTAGGTTGACCAGTCGAGTTCGAGGCGGGCGACGTAGTTCTCCGGCGTGGGGGAGGGGGAGCGGTAGCCGTCGGGTGTGGGGGTGGGGGAGGGAGGGGGCGTGGCCGTGGTCGTTGGCGCGCATCCGATGTAGACGTCGTCGAGGCAGACGCCGTAGCCGTAGTTGCCGGTCGGGTCGAAGCGGATCGCATAACCGTCGGCCGGGTCGGGGAGGAGGAGGGTGACGTCCGTCCACTCGGGGAGGGACCGGGCGAGGGAGGTGAGGAGTGTCCAGGCGGCCGAGAACCCGGGCCGGTAGTAGACGGCGAGCTCGTCCTGGTCCCCTTCCCACTCCGCCATCGCCAGTCGGAAGGAGAGGCGGGGGGTCGCCCCACATTCGCCGAGGGCAAGGGGAGGGGTGATCAGGCGGGTTGACCAATCGTAGCCGCCGAAGAACATCGCGTTGAACTCTCCGCCGAAGGCGGACGGGGGATGGCCGTTCGCCCCGCCGGCGAGCGGGATCCACTCCCTCACTCCGGAGACGAACTCCTTCGTCCAGCCGGCGGGTGCGCCGTTGGTCCAGCCGCCCTCGAAATCCTCCCGGAAGGGCAGGGCCTGGGCCGCGGGGGTGGTGGTCGGCGTCGGGCTGGCGCAGCAGGAGGAGGGCGTCGGGCTGGCGTAGCCGTCGGGCAAGCAGTATTTCAGGCTGAAATCGTCCAGGCACCAGTAGTTGGCGACCGATTGGGCCTCGGCCTGGAGATAGATCTGGATCATCCGGCCGGAATACTCCGGTCCGAGCCAGAATGTCATCTCGGTCCAGACGCCGTTGAAGGCGTCGTCAAAGTTGTTGAGCGATTGGAGTGTCGTGATCGTTTTCCCCTCCCCGTCGCGGATCTCGACGTCCAGGGAGTCGAGGAAGGAGAAGCTCGTCGCCTGGAGGCGGACGGCGTAGCTAAGGGCCGCGGCGGTCGCCTCGTTTGGGACCAAGAAAGTCTGGGAGAGCGTTCCGCTCGCCGCTCCTCCGAGTCGGGCGGCGTAGGAGCCGGCGAAGACGCAGCTCGTAGTAATCTCGGCCGAGCCATACCACTCCCATGGATAAGTTCCGCTCTCGAAGCCGCCGTTTACGAGCGTCTCATGGCAGTCCCCGGGGGAGGGTGTGGGGGAGGGAGAGGGCGCATCGAAGGGAGTCGGCGTGATGGCGGCGAGGCCCGCGCCGGGGAAGACGAGGGAGTATCTCTGGGGGGGATGGGGGAGGACGGCGGCGGCGACCCCGACCGTCCAGTCCCCAGTCTGCGGGTCGAAGACGACGGCCTGCTCCTGGTTGTTGAGTTCGTCGATCCCCGTCGTCGCGGGTTCCTGCGGGCGGAGGGGGTCGAGGAGCCAGGGGCGGTGGACGGTCCCGTCGGGAGCGATCAGGAAGAGGTCGAGGTCGTTGACGAGCTTCTTCTCGGCGGCGAGCGACCCGGGGGGATCGTCCCAGGCGAGGGAGGCCCGGATCTCGCCATCCCCTTCACCCACCGCCACGCTGAAGTAGCGGGTCTCGCCCGTGGCCGAGAACGAAAACTCGCCGAGGTTCCGGGCGATAACCTCATCGGCCGCGGCTTGGCCGTCGATCCGCCCGTAGCCGAAGCGGAAATCGGGCCCGGCGTTGCCGAGGTCGGCAGCGGTGTGGATAAGGAGGACCTTGGCCGAGGAGGGGAGGAACTCCACGTCGGTCGATCCGGCGAAGTAGGCGTCGCGGTATTGCTCGAGGAGGAGGGCGATGATCCCGGCGGTGGTCGGCGAGGCCATCGATGTCCCGCTCATCTCCACGTATCCGTTGGCCGAGTTGCAGGAGGCGACCTGGACGCCGGGGGAGCAGATCACGGGCTTCAGCCGCCCGTCGTCGCTCGGACCCCAGCTCGAGAAGGACGACATCGAGTCATCGAGGGCCGCGGTCGCGCCGGACTGGATCGGGTTCTTGGCGCAGGCCGGGGGGGCGGTGGTGCGGTAGGCCCCGCCGCAGGGTCCTCCCCGCTCGTTGCCGTTGGCCCAGGCGGCGATGAAGGGATCGCCGAGGGAGCCGGCGACGATGGCGTCGAGGAGGAGGTCGGTCGCCCCGTAGTTCCCTTCGTAGAGGCAGGGGAAGCCGTTGGAGGCGGTGTTGGTCCCGATCGAGGCGTTGAGGAGGTCGGCCGAGGGCGCCCAGTCCACCTTGGCGTAGTAGAGATCGGCCTCGATGTCGCCGGGGTTGGTGTAGAGGAAGACGCCGGTCCCGTCGTATTCGAAGGCCATGGAGAGGAGGTTGGCGGCGGGGGCCATGCCCCGATAGGTCGGGTTCACGGTCCCGTTGCCGCAGATGGTGCAGGCGACATGGGTGGCGTGGGTGGCGAAAGCCGCGGAGTCCCCCCAGGTCCGATGGGAGTCGAGGTCGTCGTGGGGGTAGACTCTGCCGCCGTCGAAAACCAGGACGTCGACGCCGGACCCGTCGAGTCCGTAGGGCGGATCAAAGAGGACGTCGGCCCCCACGCGGGCGCGATTGCGGTCGTTGACCGGTTCCAGCGGAGGAAGAGGCTGCTCGATCCACTCCACCGCGTCCTCCCCGGCCAGCGCGGCGATCCTCTCCCGGTGGATCAGGACGGAAGCGGTGTTGATCGACCTGGTCCAGGAAAGCGCCTTGCCCCCGTTCCGGCCGACGAAATTCCGCGCCTCGTCCTCCGTGACGTCGGCAAAGAACTTGGCGAGGACAACCGTCTCTCCGCTCGCCGTGTTGTGGGCCCACTCACCGAACTCCCCGGAGCGGATCTGCGGTGAGAGGCGGTCGGCGGCGGCGATCCCGCCCAACCAGCGGACGGAGGGAAGGGTCGCGGCCCGGGCGGGCTCGGCGGCGGGGAGGGAGGCATAGAAGGCGTAGTTGGGGAGGTAGGAAAGGAGGCGGACGCCCGCCTGTTCGAGGGCGGCCCGTTCGGCGGGGGAGGGGATGCGGTCGAACTGGAGGAGGGCGTGGATCCGGTCACCTCCCTTCTGCCTGACCGTTCCCACCGTTGCCTCCAACCGCTCCCGGGTTTCGGCGGAGAGGCCGGGCGAGGGGACGAAGCGGCGGGAGAGGAGGGAGATCTCGAAGCTGTCTCGTTCGGCGGCGCCGGCCCAGCCGGAGACGAGGAGAGAAACGATAATGGGCGCGACCAGAGTTTTCAATCTCATGCCTGTCTCCTTATGACAAGATTAATATCTCCGATCAGCGGTCGGCAGTTGTCACCGAATTGTCATTCCATTGCATTTTCTGGGGGGCCTCGGGAACTTTAGCTCCCGGTTAGAGGTCAGAGCCTGACCGGGATTCCTTGGGAGCGCAGGTATTCCTTCATTTCGCGGATGGTGAAGGTCCCGAAGTGGGCGATCGAGGCGACCAGGACCGCTTCGGCGTGCCCCTCGGAGATCGCCTGGCGGAGGTGCTCCAGCGTCCCCGCCCCTCCGGAAGCGATGACCGGGATCTTTACCGCGTCGGCGATCGCCCGGGTCATCGGGAGGTCGTAACCGGCTTGCGTCCCATCGGCGTCCATGCTGGTGGGGAGGAGCGAACCCGCGCCGAGCTTTTCCACTTCCTTCGCCCAGGCCACGGCGTCCTTCCCGGTCGGCTTCGTCCCCCCCGCGACCACGACCTCGAAGCCGGAGGGGAGTTTCGGCGACTTCCTGGTGTCGATCGCGACCACGATCTTCTCCGTTCCGAACCTCTCCGCCGCCTCTCGGACCAGGGAAGGGTCCTTCACCGCGGCGGAGTTGAGGGAGACGCGGGAGGCGCCGGCGGCGAGGAGGTCGGCGATGTCCTCCAGGTTCCGGACCCCGCCCCCGACGGAGAGAGGGACGCCGATCCGCGCCGCCGTCTTCTCCACGACGGTCATCAGCGTCTTCCTCCCCTCGAGCGTGGCGGTGATGTCGAGGAGGACGAGCTCGTCCGCGCCGGCCCGGCTGTAGGCTTCGCCCGCCGCGGCCGGGTCGCCGAGCTCCCGGATGTCGACGAAATGGACGCCCTTGACCAGCTTCCCGTTGCGGGTGTCGAGGCAGGGGATGACGCGGCGGTAGCTGAACGGCATGTCGGGCCTCCTGTGCGTTTCTCTCTCCCTTGAATTATAGCCCGAATGAGGAGGGACGGTGTTAAATTGTTTAGTTGAACTTAACAATTTAACCCCGTCCCTGGTCTTTTCCTCTCAACTCCATCTTCAGCGGGGGGAGAACTTCGGGCGGAAGCCGACGAGTTCCAGGAGCTTCGGATGGGCCTTCTGATATCTGGTCTGGCGGGGGAAGACGATCAAGATCAGTACGGCCGCGCCGAGGAGGAGCCCGCCGAAGGCGCTTTTCCAGGCTTTCCTTTGTATGGAAGAGATCAGGGCGTATACCGCCCCCGCGGTCATGAAGAGATGGCCGATCTGGGGGACCAAGTCGGCCGGACTCGTTGACCAGCGGAAGACGATCAGTCCCCCTCCTCCGTAGAAGAGCATCGCCGCGGACGAGAAGCCGAGGAGAAAGGGGGAGTCGAGGAAGAAGCCCAAGGCGAAGAGGACGATGGAAGGGGTGCAGGAGTTGATCGCGAGCCAGGATACGAAGTCGAGCTTCTTCACGACCAGGAAGAAGACAGCGGCGTTCGCCGCGAGGAGGAGGTTGACGACGACGAAGAACCAGCCGATTTTACGACGCATGGTCTTTCCTCCTCCCTATTCCGTGACCCACTCTGGCCAGGAGCGGGGGCACCATTCCGGGATCTGGGCCTTCTTGACCCGGTCGCAGACCGGGAAGTACGCCTTGAGGTCGATGACGGGCGTCCCGGCGCGGGCGTCGAGGTTGCGGACGCGGATCAGCCCCTTATCGGGCTCGACCCCGACGATCCGGCAGGTGGTGAGGGCGACCGGGTTGGGGCGGTAGGGGGAGCGGCAGGCGAAAACTCCGGTCTCCCGGTTCCGGGCATAGGGCGGGTTGATGGTGAGAATGGCGCGCCGGCCCGGTCGGTCGCTCCGGTCGGCCCACCAGATCACGATGAGGTGGCTGAACTTATCGAGCTGCTTCAAAGCGGAGCGGAAGGGCTCCGCGATCCAGACCACCCCGTTCCGACCGGTCGCCCGGACGCGCCCGATCGGATAAACCTGGACCGGCTTGATCCCCGCAAAGACGCTTTTCACCATATTTTCTCCTTGAGCAGGAGGGACGGGGTTTAATTGTTAAGTTGAACTTAACAATTAAACCCCGTCCCTGGTGGGCATTGGATCGGGGCGAGACGCCCCTCCCACAAATACGTCAGGGACCGCTCGCAAAAAGCTATACCCGTGGGAGCGGCAGCCTGCCCTGAGCTCGTCGAAGGGTCCTCGCCGCGATCGGCCTTCGGTTACTTCTTCGGTTCCAGGGCGACGTAGATGTCGACCAGGAGCTTCTCCGGGGGGGTGGTGTTGGGGTCGTTCAGGTAGACCTCGTAGCCCGGACCGGCGCGGATCACGCGGCCGCTCTTCGGCGCCCATTCGCCGAAGATCGCCTGGTAGGTCTTGAGGAGACCCTCGAACGGGCCCTGGTGGGTGAAGATGGCGTATTCGCCGCCCGGGATGGTCTGGACGCCGATCTCGCCCTCGGCCTTTACGCCCTCGCCTACGGTCACGCAGGCGTCGTAGCGGATCTTCTCGGGCGGGGTGACCTCGGGGTCGTCGTAGCTCACGCCGATGCAGAGGCTCGCCGGCCCGAGGAGCCCCTTCGGCCCGGCCCAGGAGCAGAGCTTGGACCAGGCCGGTCCGCACTTCTCGTAGGGGCCGATGTGGCGGACGAACGCCACCCGCCTCGGTTTGACTTTTTCGATTCTGACCTTCATCGCTTTGCCTCCTCTGGTTCTGGGTTGAAAGGTTCTTAACCCGCGCGTGGGTTCGAAGTGGACGCCGGACGGGGCGGACGCAAAACGGGCGGCGCGCCGCCGCCGGTAGGCGGAGGGCGGCTCGCCGAACATCGCCTGGAACGCGCGGGTGAAGGACTCGTGCGTCTCGTAGCCCGCGTCGAGCGCGATCCCGAGGATGTTCTTCCCGCCCGCGGCGAGGCGGCTGGCCGCCCGCTCCAGGCGGAGCCGCCGGATGTGCTCCATCACCGATTCCCCGACCAGCCCCCGGAAGACCCGGTGGAAGTGGAAGGGGGAGAAGCAGGCGACGCCGGCGAGCTCTTCGAGGGTCATCGGCTCGTCGAGGCGCTCCTGGATGTGGAGGAGGACCTTGAGGATCCTCTGGCGGTAGATGGGTCCGGTCTCCGTCCTCATGATGAGGGCACTATACGCCGGAGGGGAAGGGGAGGCTTGACGGTTCTTGCTGCTTTTTCCCCCGATGGTTCACGGGGTGAACCATCGGGGAAAAAGGTTTGGCAGCGCTCCGAAATTTCTGGAGTGCGGCGACAAGTCGCCGCTTTTGAATTTTGGAGTGCGGCGACGGGTCGCCGCTTTTGAGTTTTGGAGTGCGGCGACGGGTCGCCGCTTTTGTTCGCAATGTTTTAGCCCCGCTTTGGTTCGATCTTTTTGCAAGAAAACTTGCGATTTATCGATCCTTATATATGGAGATTATGTCGGCTTTAACTCGAAGCCAGGGTCACGATCGCCGTGAGCATCGCTGATTCCGGATTGTCCCCCGCCGCCCGCCGCTGGCCGCATGCTCCCCTGCACATGCTGGCGGGCGGATGGGCCTATATCGTCACCGCGGGGACCTACTTGAAATTCCCGTATCTGAATTCTCCCGGGCGCTTGGATATGGCCCTCGATACCCTCTTGCTCTGCGCGGAGGAGTTCGCGTGGGATCTTCAAGCCTGGGCGGTCATGAGCAACCATTATCACTTCGTGGCGATTCCTCCCCCGGATCCATCCAGCCTGCGCCGATTCATCGGCAAGATGCACATGTCCGTGGCCAAAGGGATCAATCTTTCGGACGGTCAGCCCGGGCGGAAGATCTGGTTCCAGTATTGGGAAAGCCGGATAACCTACCAGACCTCGTATCTGGCCCGGCTGAAATACGTCCACCAGAATCCGGTTCACCACGGGGTAGTAGGGAGAGCGGTCGATTACCCCTGGTGTTCGGCGGCGTGGTTCGAGAGAGGGTGTTCGCCGGCGTTTCGCAAAAGCCTTGAACGATTCAAAATCGATCGGGTGAATGTCAGGGATGATTTTTAAGAAAGAGCGGCGTCGTGCCGCCGCACTCCGAAAGCGGCGTCGTGCCGCCGCACTCCGAAAGCGGCGTTGTGCCGCCGCACTCCGAAAGCGGCGTTGTGCCGCCGCACTCCGAAAGCGGCGTTGTGCCGCCGCACTCCGAAAGCGGCGTCGTGCCGCCGCACTCCGAAAGCGGCGTCGGCCGCCGCACTCCGAAAGCGGCGTCGTGCCGCCGCACTCCGAAAGCGGCGTCGTGCCGCCGCACTCCGAAAGCGGCGTCGTGCCGCCGCACTCCGAAAGCGGCGTCGTGTCGCCGCACTCCAGAACGGGGAGAGTTAGGGGTCCAGGAGCTTGAAACCAGTCGGGGGGTCGAGGCGGCGGACGGCGGAGGAGCCGGAGAGCTCGATCAGGATCACTTCCAGGATCTGCCAGGTCTCGACGCCGGCCCGGACGCAGCCGGTGACGGTGGAGCTTTGGCGCCCGCAGGCCGCGTGCATGTGGAGGATCGGGCTCCCCGCCTCGTCGGGGAAGATCGTCCCCACGCCGGCGATCTCGTGGACGCCGGAGAGGGCGCGTTCGAGGGGGTTGACCGGGCGGGCGTCTCCGTCCTTAGGCCCGACGATGAGCCGCGAACCGCCCGCCGCCCCGCCCACGGCGAGGACGGCCGCCGCCTTGATCCCGCGCTCGCGGGCGAACTTCTCGATCGTATCGTGCAGGATCTCCCCTTCCGTGAGGCGGATGACGAAGACCCTCCCCATCGTCGCTTCCGAGTATTTCATCGCTTTCGCTCCGTGCGGTATGTCGACGGATGGGAGTATACATCGCCCGACCCGGTCAGGGTCAAGGGAGGAGGGATGATCCCCCGCCGGCTTGACAAAGCTCCGGTCGAGATGTACGTTTATGCGTACATATGGGGAGGATGAGCCATGACGACACTGACTGCCACCACCGCTCGCCGGTCGTTCTTTGATCTGGTCAAAGCCGTCGCGGAAGGGCACAAGACATTTCGCATCCAGCATCGCCGGGGGGCCGCCGTCTTAATCTCCGAGGAGGATTACGAAGGGCTTCTGGAAACGCTCGAGCTTCTGTCCCTGCCCGATTTCCGCCGCCGTCTTAAGGCGTCGATCAGGCAGATGAAAAACGGCGACACGGTCTCTCTCGACGGGCTGATGGGGCGGAAGAGATGAAGCCCTACGGAATCCGTTTGACCAGGGAAGCGGTCAAGGATTTCGATAAGCTGACGCCCAAGCTGCAGCGGAAACTGGCCGAGATCCTCACCCGCTCCATCTCGCCCGATCCCTGGTGCGGGAAACGCCTGGTCGGCGACCTCACGGGATTTTACTCCTTCCATCTTACCTATAAGGACAGGATCGGCTATTCGGTCAACGAACCGTCCCGGACGGTTTTCGTCCATCGCGTCAGGACGCACTATGGGGATTAGGCCATTTGCAGGGCTGAACTTGCACTCTTTCCTCATCGCCAGGCAGTTCCCCCTCGAATCAGCGGCGGCAGGGTAGCCCGCTGCGGCAATCAACCGCCTTCGCTCCGACGAGTCGGAGCTACGGCGGTCAAAAGCCCGCCTCCGCGATCAAGCGATCTTCGGGGGGAGCGTTCTTCCGGAGCGCCTTCTGCTCCGCCGATGCCGCAACTCCGGGGGAACGCGCACCTTCAATAGTTTATTGCGGTCAGATATTGAACAGGCCGGAACAATGCGGGTTGACTTCACAAATATTCGCCCAAATAGATATTGACCTCATAAGCACATTGCATTATCGTAAAGCGTCCGGCGCCGTCTGCTGTTTCGGGAAGTATCGCCAATGATAATCCGGACGGCTGTCTCGGCCGAAACGACTGCAGCTGGAGGGGAATCAGCGGCTGGAGCCCACGCCGTCCCGGTTCGGAAAACGGGCCGGTCCGTCGGGGCTCAGCTGCCGTCCATTATACGCTTAAAGAAATGAGAAGAAAACTACACAGCATCTTCTTCGGTGCGAGCATTGTCTTGCTGCTCTCGAATTGCGGCCAGCCAGGCCAATTCTGGGAGAATTGGAACGAAAAATTCACTCCTGAAATATTCCGCGGAAAGATTAGCTCATCTCCAATCGCCGAACATGTCATAGATGGGGCAAAATTCACTGTATATCATCAACAAGATGCAGACAGTAATAAGTTATGCTCACTGATCAAAGTTTCGAGAGAAGGCCACGCTGATGTCATTTATCAACTATTTCCTCATTTACAAGACAAGAACGGAAAAATGAAGAACAAATCATTTCTGGCAATTGATTGTTTTCGGAAACATTATAGGTTTGGTGATGGTTATAAATTGTATTTCTCTTGCCATTGGGACGCTGGGTCTGAAGCTGGAATATTATATTTAGACAAGGATTTCAGGATAAATCAGTACGGATTAAGTTGGTAGCGTATATCAAGTCGCTCCACCCGAATTTGGCCGCTGCGCGGCCAAATCGGGTGAGCTTTTCGTTGGCAGGAGAGGAAAATGAAGAGATTATTGATCGCCATCCTCGTTCTGATGGCAGGCATCTCGCTTGCCGCCGGCACAAATGACGTCATCAAGCTTGATGACATCACCAAAGTTGATTCATACAAGCAAGGCAAGATCACGATCGGCGGCAAGCTCATCCGTAGTGACATCATCGTTCTGCCAGATGGAACGGTTCAGCATCCGTGGTCGACCAAAACCCGACACGTCCTAACGGCAGAGGACATTCCAGAGTTGATGGACTTGAAACTGGACGTCCTCATCATCGGCGCGGGTCATCTCGGTCTTATGAAGCCGACGAATGACCTGATGAAAGAGCTTGAGACAAAAGGAATCGAGGTCTTGATTCTCAAGACCGACTCAGCAATCAAGAAACTGGAAGAACTCAGAAAAGGAGGCAAACAGGTCGCCGCCTGCTTCCACATCGGATGCTGACCGGCCCCTGCCAACCACGCCTTGGAGCCTAGCGTCGCTAGGCGTCGCAGGATCAAGACTGACGATAAGCCGACGCGCAAGCGTGTCGGCTCATCGGGCGGCGGCTGTGCCCATCCGCTTCTGGGCCGCGCTGGAGCGAGGCCGGGACAGGAATTGGAGCGGACGCAACCCCTTCGGGGTTGTCGGGGGAGGGGGGATCATTGACCCGGGGTAGCGCCTGCGGCGCAACCCCGGGCTGGGTGACGGAATCCCGTTGGGATTCGGGGGGGGGGTCGCATTAGCCGGCCGGGCGAACATCCCCGATAGATCGGGGCAGGAAAGTTCGCCCCTACAGCCCACGGCGGCGGAGCCGGCGGCGAACGACCGCGTCCCGGGCGGGGCTCGGCCGCCGCCCTTTGGAAATGAGAATATGACTATAGAGATTCACCATATAGCAATTGTGATGGGAAGTCTCGGCCTCCTTGCATGGCTCGGAAAACGTTTTCCCAATTCCCTTGGCCGCATCACGCACATGTGGTTTGGGCCAATGCCACACAATGGTGAGTCGGTCAGGCAATACTACCTCCAATGGGCGAAGATTTCCTTCCTCGGGTTCCTCGGTCTCGTCGCTGCCGCACTCATTCTGGGCTTCCTCGCAAGCAGATTCGGCTGGATCGACAACATCTATTTCATGGGGCCTTTCTCATTAGCTGCAATCCTTCTCCCAGCAACAGCCTTGGGGAAAGCAATTGGAAGCCTTTACAAGGCTTCCAAGCACAGACACGACACATGGATTCTCGATAGAGACGGACGGGCAGCGGCTGTACCCACCCGCTTCCGAGCCGCGCTTGTGCGCGGCCCATCAGCGGCTGGAGCCCACGCTGGCCCGGCCCGGAAAACGGGCCTGGACGTCGGGGCTCAGCCGCCGACCGTTAAGGCCCTATGATCATTTCTCTAGTTATATTAATCCCATTTTGTTGCATTGTTCTATGGGCTTATTTCAAGTTATCGCCCCAGAAAACCAATAGAAATCCCAGATTGTTCAATATTGCTATGCTTTCTTTTGCAATCGTATTCTGTTTGATTTTTAGTGCCTGGATATATTGGAAAATGATTGATTCTGTAGACCAGGCGTGGTGGCCCTATCTTTCATTATTAGGTTCGTTACTAATATTTCCAATTACCCTTATAGTTGGCGGACTGTTGCGCAATCTTTTCTTTTTTAGGTCTTAGTCTTAACCTGTCGCTCCAGCCGACCTTGCCCGCGGTGCGGGCAAGGCGGCTGAGCTTTCTGATGAGCCGACGCGTAAGCGCGTCGGCTCATCGGGCGGCGGCTGTACCCATCCGCTTCTGGGCCGCGCTGGATCGAGGCCGGGGCGGGAATTGGAGCGGACGCAACCCCTTCGGGGTTGTCGGGGGAGGGGGGATCATTGACCCGGGGTAGCGCCTGCGGCGCAACCCCGGGCTGGGTGACGGAATCCCGTTGGGATTCGGGGGGGGGGTCGCATTAGCCGGCCGGGCGAACATCCCCGATAGATCGGGGCAGGAAAGTTCGCCCCTACGGCCCACGGCGACGGAGCCGGCGGGGCGAACATGAAGTTCGCCCCTACAAAACATGGCCGCGGAGCCGGCCGGGCGAACATCCCCGATAGATCGGGGCAGGAAAGTTCGCCCCTACAGACCACGACCGCGGAGCCGGATGGGAGAACAGCGCTCTGGATTGCCATCCGCCCGTTCCAGAACCCTAGGCGACTTCGAACCAGCAGAGTCAGCAGACGTTAGCTTCAGCTATCCGGCTCACCCCGTCCGCCGGGCCGGCGCAATTCCGTTCGGCAGCAGAAATGAAGCCACCGGAGAAACCATTGCAGTGGCCGGCGCACTTCCCGCCGACAGATCCCGTGAAGAAGTTCTTCATTGGGGTGCGCTGGCTTGGCCCGGACCTGCATTTCTTCCGGGAACTGCGTGATCAACAGGCCCAGCGGACGAATGTACTCATGGTTGCATGGACAACCGCCGCAGAACGAGAGCTCGCTTCCCTCCTGGGTAGGCACTTTCGAGACTTAATCGGCTGGAGGTCGAACATCTTCCTTCCAGAAGATCGCTTTCAGGTCATTGCATATGGTCCAAGGTTCCAGTCCATGGACAATCTCCTGTTCGAGGAGGCACTCCTCGGAATCGAAAAGGACATGGGCATGAAGTTCGAAGACGCCTTCTGGCAGCAAACCGTTGATTGGACTTTCGGGCAGGTCGTACGAGCGATGTTGGAAAGACAGAAAGAGGGCGCCGAACCAGCAAATGCTGCCTGTCGCCGCTAGCGCGGCTCAGGCAGGTTCGCGTGCGTTCGACAGATGTTGACGCCAGGGTCGGGGTAGAGCGAGATTGGTGCTTAGAAGCTTGAATGATTGCCAGGTGTTTGAGATCACTTCCAGTGATCTCAAGGCAGGAAGCAAAGCGATGACTGAAGGCATGACCAAGGGAGAGCTATTACCGGTCGAACAGGAGGCCGGCGCGAGCGTGTTCGAGTTGCGCGGATATCTCGTCATGCTTGCCTCAAGAGTTGCGGATGTCTTCCGCGTTGAGACACGGGAGATCGTCCAGAACATCGCGCGTAACAACGCTGGTCCCCGCCCTCTCTTCCCCGAGCGCTACGCTTTTCAGGTCACCAAGCAGGAGCTAGACCGCTTGAGGTCACTGGGAGTGATCTCAGACCCTGGACGTGGTGGAAGTCGAGCCCTGCCCTGGGTGATTACCCGCAAAGGTGCAATCCGACTTGCCACGATAATGAAAGCCCCAACGGCAATGGATGCGGCCGATGTATTTATCGATGTATTTGACGAAGTTATCGTTCAGGTGGCTCGGGGCCAGAAAAGGATTGAGGTGTCAAACCCAACTCGTATTGCGCCGGACGAAGAACATGTCGGCAGGATTCGCAAGTTGCGGACAAAGATCGCCAAAGCCGTGGAAGACTTGCTAAATACCGTGGTGGATTCAGAGCAGAAGACAACGGTCAAAGACGAACTCGGCGACGTGGCCCAGAAAGCCGTCAGCCATATTAAGGAATGGCTACGCAGCCGGAAGGTTGGAAACGAGAAGATTGAAGCGGAGACCTGTCTTCTGCTTGAACAAGTGCGCGACATGTACGAGAGACGCCAATCAGAGCTGGCAACCGCCGCCATTGATCGGGAACACAAAATCCTGGCGAACTTCGAGAAGAAGATCACCATTGTAGAGAAGCTCTTAGAGATGTACGACAAATTGGAGCCCAATGCCGTGATCGATCTAGTTGGGCAATACATCCAGCACCCAATGCTCCCAGCAGAGTCCACAGTCAAGAGGCTTTCGGATAATGGCAGCCAACGTGTGCGGCGTTTGCGCGGTCAAGCCAGCGCTAAAGCGGACGGCCCCACAAGGGAAGACGGCGAATAACAATGAACAAAACCTGTCTTTGCAAGGCATGCGGGAAAGAGTTCCCCAAAGGCGAGATCCACCAATTTGACTCCACCATTCGGGGCAACTATCCATCGGGCATGCGTTTGGCGCTTTGTACGCCGTGCATGTTGCGCCAATACCGTTCCTCGCTGCTTGCTTTCAAAGGCAGGGCCGTGGTCATTCAGCCGCTGCCCCAGCGGCCGCTGAAACGGGTCCTCTTCATGCGAGTCAAGCCGTTCAATGCCTATCAATTCTACCCGCTCAACTTGATGAGTACGCGGGACTACAACTTCTCCCAAGAATGGATCGATGCAATCTCGAAATATTTTCCGTCGGAAGAGGCGCGCTGCAAGCTATGCAACGCGAGGGCTCAATATAATTGGTGCTCACCCGACCTCTATTATCGGAGTCCTTTTGACGCCGTAAACACATCAGGAAACTTCGAGCAGGAATTCTTGTGTTCGAATTGCTTGGCCGACCGGTTTTCGAAGATCGTGTGCCGAGAGGGCCTGTATTTCGACGAGGTCCAACCCCCCGTCGAGACGGATGGGATGTGCTCCAGTTTCGAGGTGTAGCCCGCCGATACCCAATAGCGCTGCAGACTAACAAGCGCCGGCGATCCAATGTTTCTCGCCTGCGAAACAGAAGCGTATGTTAGCTGCGGCAAGAGCCAGCCTCCAAGCCGGGGCTCGGCGGCTGCCCGTTAACCAGACAACGGGGTTTCATGAACAAAGAGGCCGAGGGCAAGTCGATTGTTGCGTACGCCCGTTCCTGGGTACGTCGTTCGCCTGGGCCAGAAGCGTGGAGCAATCTCGCCGCCGTTTACGCCACGCGACAACGGCCGGATCTCAGGCTAGCACGTTATTGGTATCGGCGCGCTGCGTTGAAGGGACACGATCGGGGCTTATTTGAGTACGGGCTGATGCTCATTCTAGGTGAAGGCGGTCCAAAAAGGCCGGTGCAGGGCCGCCGTTATCTCGAGCGTGCGGCGACATCGGGCCAGGTGGATGCCCTCAAAGTTCTTGCGGCTGCATTGACGAACGGTGGTTATAGTTATCAGCCATCGCGCACCCGGGCTGCATCGATCAAGCGCAAGCTGCGACGAGCTCTTGCAGCACTTCGCAAGCGCACGGTTGGCTAATAGGCGGCTGCACCCATCCGCTTCTGGGCCGCGCTGGAGCGAGGCCGGGAAGGGAGCGAGAGAGGACGCAACCCCTTTGGGGTTGTCGGGGGAGGGGGGATCGTTGACCCGGGGTAGCGCCTGTGGCGCAACCCCGGGCTGGATGACGGAATCCCGTTGGGATTCGGGGGGGGCGCATTAGCCGGCCGGGCGAACATCCCCGATAGATCGGGGCAGGAAAGTTCGCCCCTACAGCCCACGGCTGCGGGACCGGCTGGGCGAACATTAAGTTCGCCCCTACAGACCACGGCTGCGGGAACGGCCGGGCGAACATTAAGTTCGCCCCTACAACCCACGGCGGCGGAGCCGGCGGGGCGAACATCCCCGATAGATCGGGGCAGGAAAGTTCGCCCCGACAACCCACGGCGGCGGTGCCGGCGGCGAACGACCGCGTCCCGGGCGGGGCTCGGCGGCCACTCGTTGGACCAACGGAAGGAACGAAAGCCCGGGATCGAAACGAGCCATTGACCCGTCCGCCGAATCTGGCTATATTATGGCCAGATGAAATTCGAGATCGACTTCGCCGATGAGGCCAACGAGGACTTGGAGCGCTATCGGGCATATGACCGGCTCGCCATTCTCGATCTCATCGAGAAGCACCTGCGGCATCAACCGACCCGAGAGAGCAAGAGCAGGATCAGGGCACTGCGCGGTCTATCGAAGCCTCAGTACCGGCTTCGAGTGGGCGATGTCAGGGTGTTCTACGATGTGCGCGAGTCGGTTGTCGAAGTTATTGCCATCGTGGACAAAGCGGACGCAGCGGAATGGTTAGAACGAGAAGGCGTGAAAGCCAAAAGCGAGGACGAACATGAAGACCGCAGCCATCCATGAAGTGAAGGACGACCTGTCGCGGTTTCTGCGCCAGGCCGAGAAGGAGGTGATTGTAATCACCCGACACGGCAAAGCGGCCGGCATTCTGAAGGGATTTGCCTCCGAAGACGACTGGTTCGACTACCGACTGGAAAACGATCCGCAATTTCTCGACCGTGTGGCGCGGGCGCGGACGCAGTTGCGCGAGGGACGCCGGACGCGCCTAGAGGAAATCAGGAAGAAGGCCGAACAAGAGGCTCGGGGGCATCGTCGCTAGCGCGCCGAACCCGCAGCCTTGTCGATGAGCCGACGCGCAAGCGCGTCGGCTCATCGGGCGGCGGCTGTGCCCATCCGCTTCCGGGCCGGGCTGGAGCGAGGCCGGGACAGGAATTGGAGCGGACGCAACCCCTTCGGGGTTGTCGGGGGAGGGGGGATCATTGACCCGGGGTAGCGCCTGCGGCGCAACCCCGGGCTGGGTGACGGAATCCCGTTGGGATTCGGGGGGGGGGTCGCATTAGCCGGCCGGGCGAACATCCCCGATAGATCGGGGCAGGAAAGTTCGCCCCTACAGCCCACGGCTGCGGGACCGGCTGGGCGAACATTAAGTTCGCCCCTACAGACCACGGCTGCGGGAACGGCCGGGCGAACATTAAGTTCGCCCCTACAGCCCACGGCGGCGGGACCGGCTGGGCGAACATCCCCGATAGATCGGGGCAGGAAAGTTCGCCCCTACAACCCCCGGCCGCGGAGCCGGCGGCGAGCGACCGCCTCCCGGGTGGGGCGCGGCCGCCGCCGTTGCGCCGGGATGCAGTCCGCGATTAACAGAAACCTGACCGGATCTCCGCAAGGACAATTATGCAGCCCTTGAAGCTAAGCAAGGCATTTACCCTGATAGAGCCCGGACCGGTCGTTTTGGTAACGACCAGCGATGGCAGGCGGAGCAACGTCATGACCATCTCCTGGACCATGGTGATGGACTTCACGCCGCGAATCGCCATCACCACGGGAGAGTGGAATTACTCCTTCCGGTCGCTCAAGCAGACCAGGGAGTGCGTCATCGCGATTCCGGCGGTAGACATGCTGGACCAGGTGGTCGGCATTGGCACCTGTTCGGGCGCGGAGACGGATAAATTCGCCAAATTCAAATTGACGCCAGTCCCGGCGAAGAACATCAAGGCGCCGCTGATCAAAGAGTGCCTGGCTAATATTGAGTGCAGAGTTGTCGAGATCATCAGCAGGCACAACATCGTGGTGCTGGAAGCCTTGGCGGCGTATGTGGATTCCTCGCGCAAAGAGAAGCGCACCGTGCATGCCGTGGGCGACGGAACGTTCATCGTGGATGGCAGGAGGCTCAACCGTCGCACAAAAATGGCAGCCAAGATCCCCGCCGGGATTTAGCCCTGACGGGCCGCCGCCGGGATCATGCGTCCGGCTGAACTTCTTCCCGGCGTCCGCGCTGGAGAGATGCCAGGACGGAATCCCGTTGGGATTCGGGGTCCGGCTGGGCGAACATTAAGTTCGCCCCTACAGAACACGGCGGCGGGACCGGCGGGGCGAACATCCCCGATAGATCGGGGCAGGAAAGATCGGCCCAAACAACCACCACCCCATGAACGGCCCGGCCGCAATTCGCGCGGCTAAATTCACGGCGGATGAGTCGCGGGAAGCGCTCCGGCCGATCGCCTCGCTGATCGGCAAGTCCCGCAAGGCGCAGCAGAAACTGGCGCCGGGAACGTGGCAGCATAGGATGCTGGGGGAGAACCTTAAGGCGCTGCGCATCGCGTCCGCGCTGCTGAGCAAGGGGACCGACGATGCGGATCGTCCCGCTCGAGAGGATTTGCAGGAAGCCCGCCGCGCGCTTGCTTCGATGATAAACAAGACCGAAAAGGCTAAGGCCATATTCTCGCCGGGGACTTCCCAACACACGTTGCAGCGAAACAGGCTTGCAGCGCTGCGCCGGGCGGAAACGGCGATAAAAAGGGAGTTGGCTATGAGCGTTATGCTGAAGCGAGTGTATGAACCCCCGGCCAAGACCGACGGCAAGCGGATTTTGGTGGACAGGCTTTGGCCGCGAGGCTTGTCCAAGGTCAAAGCCGGGATCGATCTTTGGCTCAAAGACGTCGCGCCATCTACGGGGCTTCGCCAGTGGTTTGGCCACGCCCCGGAGAAATGGCCTGAATTCCAGAGACGATATCGCGCCGAGTTGAAGGGGAACCCGGCACTGGCCGAGCTGAAAGCGCTTTCGCGTCAGGGCGGCATCACTCTCGTGTATGCGGCCCGGGATCAGATGCATAATGAAGCGGTGGTGCTCAAGGAGATCATCGGTCGCGGCGCTTCCGCATAAACAACGAGGCCTGATGAACGCTTCCGGCCGACGCACGAAGCGCGCCGGCTCAACGGGGGGGCGGCTGTTCCCATCCGCATCCGGGCCGCGCTGGAGCGAGGCGCGGACAGGAGCAAGAGCGGACGCAACCCCTTTGGGGTTGTGAGGGGAGGGGGACGGCATTTACCCGGGGTAGCGCCTGTGGCGCAACCCCGGGCTGGGTGACGGAATCCCGTTGGGATTCGGGGGGTTTCGGGGATCGGCCAGGACGAGATGATGCCTATGGGACGGACGGAGGATGGCGGTAAGGGATCTTGGGGGGCGTGATAGGTCGGGATTGCTTCGCTCCCTCCGCTTCGCTACGGGGACTCGCAATGACTTCCCGCTGCCGATGCGCGGAGACCTTGGACAGCGCTGAAAGGAGGCCACATGAATCGGCTCATCGAGCGACTGGTAATCGGGGCGTTCTTCCTCTCGGCGACGGCGCTCGCCCAGACTAGTGCCACCTCCGAGCGCCGATACGCGCTTCCCGACCACGGACATCTCGTTCTCCCGGTGCCGGTTGACTGGGAGGATCGAGTGGGGGAAGCGCCGAATCGAATGCCGCCTACGATCAGGTTCACGCCGCCCTCGGGGGAATCTTTCAAAATCCTGATCACTCCGATCTGGCCCATTCCCAAGGACCGCCCTCCTCAGTCCGGGGATGAAATGCGCGCCGGGGTGGAGCGCGCCGCCCAAGGACTAAAGCCCCGAGCCGTCGAGCCAGAGCTGCCGATCGTGGAGTTTTTAGGCCGCTCCGGACCGGGCTTCTGCTTCTCCGCGACCGACCGCGCACCCCAGCCGGGCGAGTTCAAGTATCTTACCCAAGGGATCGTCCGGGTCGGAGAGCTGTCGGTCACGTTCACGATTCTTACCAACGATGGCCAGGAAGCCGTCGTCAAGCAGGCGATCGAGGCGCTCAAGGGCGCGCGGCAGGAAGGCGTCTGACGGGCCGCGGCCCAACCAGCGGTTAGAGCGACCGCCGGGCGGCTGACCATTAGCGTGGGGCGAAGGGGAAAGGGAAGAACACATGACGAACGAGGAAGCCAGGAGGTTCGCCGAGCACTGGGTGGAGGCGTGGAATAGACACGACCTGGAGGCGGTCCTCTCGCACTACACGGATGACTTCGAGATGACCACGCCGATGATACAGAGGGTTCTCGGCCTCGCCGCGGGGACGCTCAAAGGCAAGAAGGCCGTGGGGGACTATTGGAAAGCCGCTCTTCGGAAGATGCCCGACTTGAGGTTCTCCCTCATCGAAGTGGCAGCCGGCGTCGATACCGTATCCATTTATTACGACGCGGGATCGGGCCGGAGGGCGATAGAGACTTTTTTCTTCGACAACGCCGGCAAGGTTTTCAAGGCCCTGGCCACTTACAATTGAGCGAACATCCCCGATTGATCGAGGCGGGAAAGTTCGCCCCCACAAAATACGGCGGCGGAGCCGGCGGGGCGAACATTAAGTTCGCCCCTACAGCCCACGACCGCGGAGCCGGCGGGGCGAACATCCCCGATAGATCGGGGCAGGAAAGTTCGCCCCTACCGAACACGACCGCAGGCACGGCAGGAGAGGCAACGAAGATGACAGAGACGGTTGAACAAGACCGGGTTGAACGGCCCCAACCGGCGGGGGAAGAGGCGTCGGCGCCGCCGGCCCTACCCTCGCTCGAATACGTTGGTTTCGGCCTCCGGGGCGCGGCCCAGCTGTTGGATTTCGTGATCAACTACCTGCTCACGATCGCGCTCGCGGTCGCGTTGGGCATCGCCGTCGGGTTCATATCGAGACTGACCGGTCGTTCCGTGGAGCCGTTCATCGAACAGATGAATAGGATGTCGGTCGCCAGGTGGGCGTTATACTCGATCGCAGGGATGGCCTACCACATCCTGGGGGAAGCCATCCATGGCTCCACGCCGGGGAAGATGATCCTTCGGATAACGGTCCGCTCGAGCGACGGCGGATACTGCGGTTTCGGGCAGGCGCTGATCCGTTCCCTGGCTTTCTGGATCGACTCGCTCGTCTTCGGCCTCCCCGCCCTCATCAGCATGCGCGGATCGCCTTCGAGACAGCGCCTCGGCGACAAGTGGGCGGGGACGGTCGTCGTCCGGATCCGCTCCCTCGAAGGTTCGCAGCGCCGGACCGGGGCGTGCTTCCTCGAAGCCACGCTCGCGGCGAGCGCCGGGCACTGCCTCTTCGTTCTCCTGGGGACGCTCGTCTGACCCGCCCAGGCGTGCCCGGCATGAAGGAGAGCGATCTCTACCCGCCGCTTAAGCGTTTCCTCGAATCCCAGGGCTACGAGGTGAAGGGGGAGGTGGGGGACTGCGACGCCCTGGCGGTGCGCGGGGAGGAGGTACCCGTCGCGGTCGAGCTCAAGCTCGCGCTCAACCTCGAGGTGATCCTCCAGGCGGTGGAGAGGCTCTCCTTCACACCCAAGGTGTACATCGGGGTCCCCGCGCGCTCCCCGGCGCTTTCCCGCCGCCGCCGGCGCATTCTCAAGCTCTTCCGGATGCTCGGGCTCGGGCTCCTCGCCATCGATCCCGGACGGGAGACGGGCGGCGTGGAAACCCTCCTCGACCCCGGAGAATACAAGCCGCGCGCCTCGCGGCGCCGCCGGGAGCGCCTGCTGGGCGAGTTCACGAGAAGGGTGGGCGACCCGAACCTCGGGGGGCAGGTGAGGAGGCGGGGGATCATGACGGCCTACCGGCAGAGGACGCTGGCGATCGCCCGGTATCTTCAGGAGCAGGGGCCGGCCAAGGCCTCTGCGATCGCGAAAGCGCTCGGGGAAATCCGAGCCAGGGATATCATGTATAAGGACGTATACGGATGGTTCGAGCGGGTCTCCCTCGGGGTCTATGCGCTCTCCCCCCGGGGGAAGCGGGAGATCCCCCTCTGGCGATAGGAAGCCGGGGCTGGGGATGACACCGTCCCGAACGCGCGTCAGGAGGAGATTCCCATGGCCACCTATGTCCTCGTGCACGGCGGCGACATCTCGACCGATACCTGGAACCGCCTGGCCGGGAGGGAGGACTATCCTCCCGGGGGACATCTCGGCGCGCGGTATTGGGACGGGACCGCCGCCTTTCTCCGGGCGCGCAACCATCGCGTCTTCGCGCCGGCGCTCGCCGACGAGAGCGTCGGCACGCTGACCGGGCACATCGCCCAAGTCTCGTCGCTGATCGAAGAGAACGATCTCCGGGGGATCATCCTGGTCGGCCACAGCTACGGGGGGATGGTGATCACCGGGGTGGCCGACCGGATGGCGGGGCGGTTAAGCCGGTTGGTCTATCTCGACGCCGCCCTGCCCGATCCCGGCCAGTCGCTCTACGATATCCTCGAGGAGGGGCTGGCCGGCTCCACCGGCGCCCGACCCGATCTGCCGGAGCCGGCGCCGCCCTACGTCGAAAAAATCGCGTTCGACCCGGCGCGGCTGCGGGCACTGGCGAAGACCTATATCCTCTGCACCAAAAGCGAATTTGCCGCGGTCACGCGCGTCGCCAAGGCGAAGATCCTCGCCGCGAAAGAGGGCTGGAACTACCTCGAGATCGAATCCTCCCACGTCCCGATGGCGGACCGGCCGGAGGAGCTATACCGGTTGCTCCTAGAGGCCGCCGGCTGACCCGCCGCCGTCCGCCTTGCCTCTACGCATCCCGGCCGCTCGCGGTCGCCGGGGAAGGGACTTCCGCGGCTTGAAGGGCGGCGAGGAAGCGGGGATAGTCGCGGAAGTCGGGGATGAAGTGGCGGGCGCCCTCCGCCCGCATCCTTTCCAGCTTGGCCCCTTCGCCCACGCCGAGGAAGGGGAGGCCGAGGGCGCGGGTCGTCCGGACGTCCCAGACGCCGTCGCCGACGTAAACCTGCTTTTCCCAACTCCCGCCCGCCGGCTTCCCGGCCCGCTCCACGGCGAGCTTCAGGATCGCGGCGCGCTCGGGGGCGTCGTCTGAAGTGGCGAGGGGGAGATGGGCGAGGTCAAGCCCCGCGAGATCGAGCTTCAGGCGGGCGGAGGCGAGCCAGCAGCCCGTGGCGATCGCGACGCGGAAGGAGCCATCCGCCTCGAGCCGCCGGAGGGCCTCGCCCGCCCCGGCCAAGGGGGAGAAGAGGGAGGGGTCTTGTTTCCCCGCCTTGGCGAGGAGAGACGTGAAGCGCGAGATCAGCCGCTCCATCTCCGCCGGGGTGGGCTTTCGCCCGCGCCGGGACTCGAAGATCTCCCGGGCGATCCCCCCGTCGGTGTAGTCGCGATAACGCGACCAGTCGGTGTCGATCCCGGCCATCCCGAAGACATCGGCGAAGGCCCGGACGTAGGAGTCGGCGTCGACCGCCACGGTTTTGGTCAGGGTGCCGTCGAGATCGAAGATCACGAGCTTCATGGAAGCTATGGACGGTATGGACGATATGGACGGTATGGACGATATGGACGCTATGGACGGTATGGACGATATGAACACTAGGGACGAACTGAATGCTATGAAAACTAACCGCTCACTATAAACGACCCGAATGCTATAGACATCCCGGCGCAGCGGGCACCCTGCGCGCGGCTTTCTCCGGCAAGGGTAGCTTCTCCTGTCGCATCTCGGCGAGGACCGTCTTCAGGACCAGGGGGATCGCCTCGCCGATCGAGACCCCCTTGAGGAAGGCGCCGGAGGCGGTGCGGTGGCCGCCGCCGCCGATCTTGAGCGCCGCCGTCCCCACGTCCACGTCGGTCTTGGAGCGGAGCCAGACCTCCGTCCCCTCCTTCTCGCCATGGATCATCAGGGCCGCCCGGACCCGCTTCACGGAGAGGAGCTGCTTCAAGGCCTCGGAGGCGAGGTCCCGCTCGTAGAAGCTCAAGTGGCTCGTCCCCGGCATGGCGAACCAGGCCAACGCGCCGCCGTCATCGTAGCGGACGAGGCGGAAAAGGGCGGTGATGTCTTCGGGGTAGGTCTCGGGGCGGCTCAGGTAGATCTTCTCCTGGAGGCCGTCGATCTCGATCCCGCCCCGGGTCAGCTCGGCGATGATCCCGATCATCTTTCCCTCGGGGTCGATGTAGCGGAAGTTGACGGTGTCGGTGGAGAGCCCCGTGTAGATGGCCTCGGCGATCGTCCCCCGGACCGGGACCCCGAGCGCCCGGACGAGCTCGAAGAGAAGCTGGGCCGTCCCCCCGGCGGTGAAGCGGACGAAGTTGATGTCGCCGAAGAAGGCGTTGTCCCGGTGGTGGTCGATGTTGATCTTGAAGGCCTTGCTCTCCCGGGCCGGCCCGGCGAGGTCGCCCAGGCGGAAGAAGTCGCTCGAGTCGAGGAAGATCAGGGCGTCGGCGCCGAGGATCCGCGCGCGGTCGCGCTCCGGGCGGTACTCCTCGATCGGGTGGGCGGCGTTGAGGAACTCCAGGAAGGGGGGGACGGGGTCGACCCGGAAGGCCGCGGCCTTCTTGCCGAGGCCGCGGAGGGCCAGGGCGAGGGCCACCTGGCAGCCGATGGCGTCCCCGTCCGGCTCCTCGTGGGAGAGGAGGACGAAGGAGCGCCGGCGGGAGACCTCCCGGACGATGGCGGCGAGGACCCCGGCCTCCGAGCGGCGGCGAGCGGTGTTTTTCGGGGTTTTCGTCATTGCGGATAAGGCGTCTTCGCCGGCCACTGAAACACAGCATGATATACTCGTTGGCTCCCGGCGGCGATAAACATTTTCGGGCGATCTCCCGTTAAAGATTGGACATTGGTGTCTTTGTGACCTGGTGGCATAGTGGAGACGGTTTCTTACGCCGAGAGGGATTATGCTGGCGGAAGAGCGCGCGCTGATCGAGAAGTTTCAAGCCGGCGACGAAAAGGCCTTCGAGGGGCTGATGGGGCTCTTCCAGGAGAAGGCCCTGACCCTCGCCTACCTCTGGACCGGCCACCGGGACGATTCGCTGGACATCGTCCAGGAGGCCTTCATCCGGCTCTTCAAGATCCTCCCCTCCTGGCGCCCCGAGGCCTCCCTCTTCACCTGGCTCTACCGGGTGATCGTCAACCTCTCCATCGACCGGGGGCGGCGCTCGGTCCAGCGCCCGACGGCCGCGCTCTCGGAGGCGGAGACCGTCCCCGAGACCCGCCGCGACGCCGACCCGGGGCTCCGCCTGGAGAACCGGGAGACGGGGGAACTGATCGCCCGGGCGGTCTCCGAGCTCCCGCCCCGCCAAAAGGAGGTCTTCATCCTCCGCCACTACGAGCACCTGCCCCTGAAGGAGATCGCGCGGATACAGAAGTCTTCGCTGGGCGGGGCCAAGGCCAACCTCTTCCAGGCGCTCCAGAAGCTTCAGCGGAGCCTGAAGAGCTATTACCGGACGGATTAAACCCGCGCGGGAAAAGATCGTTCAATTAAGGAGGGGATGAAAATGAACTGCCAGCAATTCTCGGAGCTATGCCCGCTCTACATCTACGGCGAGCTGGAGGAAAAACTCCGGCGGTCGCTCGATACCCATGCCGCCTCCTGCCCCGCCTGCCGGGCCGCGCAAGCCTCGGCCGCGGCCGCGGTCGCCTTCCTGCGGCGCAACCAGCCCCGCTTCTCCCCGGAGGAGGTTTCGGCCCTCCGGGTCCGCGTTCTCGCCGAGACCGCCCGGGCCGAACCCGCCCCCCGGCCGTATCTGGCGCGCGGCTTCTTTGTCTCCCTCTTCGCCTCTCCGATCCTGCGCTTCGCTTCCGTAGCCGCCGCGGTCGCGCTCGCGGTCTGGCTCGTCCTCCCGCGTGCCCCGGAGGAGGCACCGGAGGCGGCAGTGGCCAGCGTTTTGGCCATGGCCGACGACATCGAGCAGGAGTCGGAGGAGGTGGCGGAGGTCTGCCGGGAGATCGACGATCTCGCCTCCGGGATCGGGGCTAACCGCGACGATTCGGGCGCCTCCCTTTCGCGGTCCGGCGCGACCGCGTGAACCTTCCTTTTCGGCCACCACGAGACAACTGGAGAAAGACAATGAATCGTCCAGCCTGGATTCTCGTCATCGCCGGCCTGGTCCTGGCCTTCGCCGCGCGGGGAGAGGAGGGCCCGCCCCCCGGCCCCCCGGCGGAGGAAGGGATCGTCCCGCCGCCCCCCCCAACCGAGATCTCCCCGGGATCCCGCGAGGGCCGCGGCCACCGCGGCCCCCGCGGACCGGAAGGCTTCCGCTCCCGCTTCCGGGAGGAGCTCGAGTCCATGCGGAAGGAGATCCAGAAAACCCGCGCCCTGATCGGGGAGCTGGAAGAGAAGATCGCGGCCGCTTCCGGAGACGAAGAGCGCCAGGAGCTCCGCCGCCGCCTCGACGAAGCCCTCCGCCACTCGGCCGAGATCCAGCTCACGCTGGCCCGGAAGAAGGTGGAGATCACCCGCCAGGCGCTGGAGTTCTCCCGGAAGAGATACGACCAGGCCTCCCGCGATCTCACGGAGACGACGGAACGCCTCCGGCGCCAGTACCCCGACCTGGTCGTCCCGCCCACTCCCCCGCCCGCCCCTTAGCCCGAGCACTGTCCCGCGCCGGCCGGCGGGGAGCGGAGGACGGCGCTGCCCGCCGGCCTTTCCCTGGGCGGATGGAGCGGATCGTCCCGGGAAACCGGTAGTTTTCAGGGGCGATTCGGACTAGGATAGGCGCCGATGAAGCGCCTCGACGAAAAGCGCCTGGTCGCGACCTTCCTCGAACTCGTCCGGATCGACGGGCCGACCTTCCACGAGCGGCCGGTCGCCGACCGCCTGGTGGAGATCTTCCGCGGGCTCGGGCTGAAGGCGGTCGAGGACGGGAGCGCCGCGGCCGTGGGGGGAGACTGCGGGAACCTCCTGGTCCGGCTCCCCGGGCCGCCCCGCCGCCCGGGCCTGATCCTGGTCTCCCACCTCGACACCATCCTTCCCACCCGCGGCCTCAAGGTGCGCGAGTCCGGCGGCGTCTTCCGGTCGGACGGGACCACCATCCTGGGCGCGGACGACCGGGCGGGCGTGGCGGTGATGGTCGAGGTCGCCCGGGCGCTTCTCGCCGGCGGCGGGTCGCCGGTCCCCCTCGAGCTCCTCTTCACCGTGGCCGAGGAGAAGGGGCTCTACGGGGGGAAGAACCTCGCCCCCGGTTGGCTCAAGGGCCCGGCCGCGCTCATCCTCGACACGGGCGGACCGGTGGGGACGGCCGTCTACCGCGCCCCCTACGGGGAGAAGATCCGGGTGACGATCGAGGGGAAGTCCGCCCACGCCGGGATGGAGCCCGAGGCGGGGATCAACGCCGTCCTCATCGCCGCCCGCGCCATCACCCGGATGCATCTCGGGCGGGTGGACGCCGAGACCACGGCCAACGTCGGCCTGATCCGGGGCGGGGAGGCGGTGAACATCGTCCCGGAGAAGGTTGTTCTCGACGCCGAGGCCCGCTCCCTGAGCGAGCGGAAGCTCGTCCGCCAGGTGAGGCGGATGGAGGCGGTTGTCCGCCGCGCCGCCGCCGAGCTGGGAGGGAAGGCCCATTTCCGGGCCGAGCGGGACTACCACGGCTTCCGCCTCTCCCGCTCCCAAGGCTTGCTCAAGGTCCTCCGCGGGGTCTGCGCGGAGCAGGGCCTCCCCTACCGCCCCGAGGTTTCCTGCGGCGCCTCCGACGCCAACTTCCTCAACCGCCTCGGGATCTCCGCCGTCGACCTCAGCGTGGGCTACGACAAACCCCACACCAAAGAGGAGAGCATATCCCGCCGGTCGCTCAGCGCCGCCGCCCGCCTGGTCCTGGGCGTGATCGAAGAAATAGGAAACAGCCCGCCGCGGAGCGCATAGCGCATAGCGCAAAGAGCGGAGAGCTTGACAAATAATCGCCCGGGCCGCCGGGCGCTATGCGCTATGCGCTTTGCCCCATGCTCAAAGGGCCGGCGCGAGGTCATGGAATAAAATGCAGATTGGTTTCATCGGCCTCCCCAACGCGGGCAAGTCGACCATCTTTAACGCCCTCGTCCACGCCCGCGTCCCCGTCCAGAAGCACCCTTTCACCACGATCGAGCCGAACGTGGGGATGGTCCACCTCCCCGAGCCGCGGCTCGATCGCCTGGCCGCGCTCTTCGGCCCGGAGCGGACCGTCCCCGCCTCGGTCAAGTTCACGGACATCGCGGGGCTCGTCGAGGGAGCGAGCCACGGGGAGGGGCTGGGGAACCAGTTCCTGGCCGCCATCCGCGAGACCGCTGCGCTCGCCCACGTCGTCCGCCTCTTCCCCGCTTCCGACGTCGCCCACGTCCTGGGTGGGATCGACCCCATCCGCGACGTCGAGGTGGTCAAGACCGAGCTCATGCTCTCCGACCTCGAGCTCGTGGAGAAACGTCTGGGGAAGGTCCTCAAGGGGCGCCAGGCCGATCCCCGACTGGACGAGGAGTTGAAGGAGGTCCTGGAGTCCGTCCAGTCCCGCCTGGAGAAGGGGGAGGAATGCCGGGGGACGCCCCTGGCCGAAAAGGCTACAGCCCTCCTCCCCGACCTGTCGCTCTTAAGCCTCAAGCCGGTGATCTACGTGGGGAATGTCGGCGAGGACGATCTCGGGAAGGAGACTCCCGCCCTCGCCGCGCTCCGGGAGAAGGCCCGCCGGGAAGGGGCGGGAGTGGTCGCGCTCTGCGGGAAGCTCGAGGAGGAGGTGGGCGACCTCCCCCCGGAGGAGCAGGGGACTTACCGGGAGTCGCTGGGGCTCCAGGAGCCGGGTCTCGCGCTTCTCGCCGCCGCGGCGAAGGAGCTCCTCGGCCTCGTCGTCTTTTTCACCAAGGAAGGGGTGGAGGTGAGGGCCTGGACGGTCCGGAAAGGGACGACCGCGCGCAAGGCGGCCGGGGAGGTCCACACCGAGATCGAGAAAGGCTTCATCAAGGCCGAGGTGGTCTCCTTCGCTGACTTGGACGCGGCTGGATCGCCCGCCGAGGCGAAGCGGAAGGGACTGCTGCGCTTCGAGGGGGCGGAGTATCCCGTTCGGGAGGGGGACGTGATTAGATTCCACTTCAAATAGCCGTCCGCCGCGTTCGCGGCGGACGGCTATTTGAATGGCTCGCAGATCACCGATTCTTGTTCTGTCCGGATCGCCGGTATACGGACGCGGACCTGTCCCGACGTTCCGTCGGGATGATCACATTGGAACTCACTGTCGTGGATCAAAGGTCCGCGTCTACGGAAGAGGTATTGTCCATGCCGCCGCATCCGCGGCGAATGCCGGATAGACATATCCCGAGACGGGGGGAAGGCGCTATCATATCCATGCGTAGCCCGGCGGTCTCGAAACACCGACCAACCGGGGAGAGGACGATGAAGAAATCGCTGGCATTCTGTTTAATTGGATTGGCCTGCCTCGCGGGGATGGCGCTTGCCCAGGAGGAGGGCCAGGAGATCGCCGACGACGTCAACGAGGACAGGAGGAGGTAGCCCGGTCCCCGAGGGAGCTGGGTCGTTGCAAGCGGGGGCAAATAGAGCAGGGCGGGATTGCTTCGCCCCTTCCGCTTCGCTACGGGGACTCGCAATGACAAGGGGCGGGATTGCTTCGCTCAGATAAAAGCTGAGCGCTTTTATCGGGACTCGCGATGACAACGATGACTCCAAGGATTAAGGATCCGATCCCGGAGCTTCTCCGGGACGCTTGCGGCCGTTCCACCTGCCGCAACGTCCGCCTCGGGGCCGTGATCGAGACGCCCGGGGGGGAGCATGTCCTGGGCTGGAACGGCCCCCCGGGACGGGCGGGGAGCCACCCGTCCTGCCGGGTCGGCGGGGCGATCAGCCCGAAGAACATCCGGGACTGCCCCGGCGTTCACGCCGAGGTCCGGGCGATCTGCCGGGCGGCGGAGGCGGGGACGAGGATCGCCGGGGGGACGCTCTACCTGAGCGAGTGGTTCCCCTGCGCCCCCTGCGCGGTGGCGATGATCGAGGCGGGGATCCGAAGGCTGGTGGTGACCGAGGAGCTGAACTATCTCAAAGACGACTGCTACAACTTCCGCCTGGCCCAGGAATACCTCGCCCGGGCGGGGGTGGAGGTCAAGGTCCGCCCGGCGATTTTCCGCCGGCGGCCGGGGCAAGCGCTGAGATCACGGCCATCCCCCTCCCGCCGCGGGTCGGTCCGGGGTCTCCCGATCCGGCCATGAAAAGCGGGGAAGAGAAGCCGACATCCCCCCTTCCGGGCGACTGCCCGATCTGCCTTTCCGCCCGCTCCCGCGAGGTCTACGCCGGGGAGGACGAGGTGGTCGCCCGTTTCGGGAAGGGCGGGCTTTGCCGCATTTCGCTCCGGCGCTGCCGGGACTGCGGGATGATGTTCCTGGGGAATCTCGACTTCACTCCCGAGGAGGTCCACGAGGCCTATTGGAACCTCCTCCAGTCGAGCTCACTCGCCTCGTATTCGGTAGACCCGGAAGCGCGGATCTTCCGCCCCGAGTCCCTCGACCCCTACCGCCGACTCAACCGCGTTCTCGAGATCGGCTGCGGCGAGGGGGCCCTCCTCCGGCTCCTGCGGGAGCGGGGATGGAGCGTGGCCGGGACCGACATCGCCCTCCCCGTCGTCGAGCTGGCGCGCCGCCGGCACGGGATCGAGGTGATCCGCGCCACCCTGGACGAGCGCCTCCTCGCCGCCCTGGGCGAGGGATCCTTCGACGCGGTGATCATGTGGGGGCTCCTCGAGCACCTGCCCGCCCCGCTCCCGGCCTTGCGCCTCTGCCATCGCCTTCTCCGTCCGGGGGGCGGTCTGGTCGTCTATACCCCGAACGCCGGCGGGATATTCCACCGCCTGGCCTGGCTCTCCTATCGGGCGACGGCGGGGCGGTGCGCCGCCGGCATGAAGCGGGTCATCGTGGCGATGCATCGGATCTATTTCACCCCCCGCACCCTCCGCGCGGCCCTGTCCGCGTCCGGCTTCCGCCTCGCGTCGCTCTCTCCGGTGGACATCGACCTCAAGCACGTCTTCTCCGCCCATGCCTCCTTTCGTTGGTCGAACCGGGGCACCTACTGGCTAGCCCGCGCCCTCCAGCGGGCCGGCTCCCGCCTCGGCCTGAACAGCCACCTCCTGGCCGTGGCGGAAAGGGAGGCGGCGGAGTGAAGGAAGCGCCGTCCCATCCCGACCGCCCGCCTGCACCCGCCGCCTGCCCGGCCTGCGCGGGCTCCGAGATCGTTTCCCATTACCGGAGAAACCGCCCGGACCGCCCCTGGACCTTCTCGCCCACCGCCTCCGATTTCGGGATCTTTTCCGATCTTCTCCGCTGCCGCGCCTGCGGCGCGGTATTCAGCTCGGCGGTCCCGCGGTTCGCGGACCTGCGCGGGATCTACGAAAGCGGCCGGCACGAGGACTACCGGGTGGAGGAGGCGAACCGCCGCCGCACCTTCCGGGGGCTGATCCGCTCCCTCCGGCCCTGCCTCGCCCCCCGCCCGCCCGGCTCCCTCCTCGACGTGGGCGCCTCCACCGGCCTCTTCCTGGACACCTTCGAGGGCCTCTACCCCGGCTGGTCGCTACGTGGCGTGGAGGCGAGCCGGTGGGCGGTCGAGGAATGCCGGCGGCTTTTCGGCCGGGAACTGATCCAGGGGATGTTCGAAACCGTTTCCATTCCGCCTTCCAGCCAGGACGCGGTGACGATGCTGGACCTGATCGAGCACCTGCCCGACCCGCTCCGGACGCTGCGCGCCGCCTGGCGCTGTCTCAAGCCCAACGGGCTCCTTGTCCTCACCACGCCGAACCTCCGTTCCGTTCCCTCCCGCCTCCTCGGTCCCCGCTGGTGGGGATACCGCCTGACCCACGTCCTCTACCTCGGCCCGGCCTCCCTCGGCCGCCTCCTCCGGAGGGCGGGCTTCCGAATGGTCGGGCGCCGACCCCTGATCAAGTATTTCAACCTCGGTTACTGCCTGGGCCTGATCGGGCGGGGAAAAGGCTGGCCGCTGAACCGCCTCTCTTTCCCCCTCCCCCTGGGGGACATGCTGGTCCTGGCCGAGAAAGAGGAAGAGCGATGAGAATGCCCCGCCCGCTCCGTTTCCTTCTCCGGCCGGTCGGTCCGCTCTTCTATCCCATACTCTGCGCCGCCGCCTTCTTCTGGGTGCTGTTCTTCATCGGCGATTACGACCACACCTGGGCCCATCCCGAGATGGCCTGGTATCAGATCCCCACGGTCATGCGGAACGGGCCCGCCTTTTCCCCCTCCGACCTCCTGCGCGTCTTCCAGGTCACGGGGTTCGATTCCTCCGGGAGGAGCCGCTTCTTCGCCTACCTCCTCCAGGTGCTGAACCTGAAATTCACCATCTGGCTCTACCGTTTCATCCCCCCCCATCCCAGCTTCTCGCTCGCCTGGCCGGTCAACCTGATCCTCCTCCCCCTTCTTTTCTTCCATCTCGTCCGCCTGATCGGGAGGAGCCGCCCGGCGGCCTGGATCGCGACCGCCCTCCTCCTTCTCTCCTCCGGCTACCTCTCGGGGCTCGCCATGCTCTTCCATCTGGCCAAGCCGGCCGCGCTCTTCCTCGCCGTCGCCGCCTTCTACCTCGCCGCCCGGGCGGTCGCGGAGATCGAACGGCGGGAGAGGCTTGGCGCAAGGATCGCGCGGGATTCGGCCTGCCTCGCCGCGGCCGCGGGGAGCTCCCCCCTCCCCGCCGGCCCCGGGCGGTTCGGCGCCCTCCGCGCCCGCCTCGCGGCTTACTCCCCGGTCCGGGAGCGGGGGGAGGAGATCCGGCGGGTCGACGGGCGGATCACGGCGCTGAGCGCCTGGCTCCTTCTCGCCGTCTTCCTCGCCTACTTCACCGACGAGACCGCCTGGTTCATCCCGCTCGCCCTTCCCCTCCTCTTCCCCCGCCTCTTCGGCCCCCGCCCCGGACGGGGATGGTTCCTCCTCGGCTACGTCGCCGGCGCCGCGGCCTTCCTCGCCTTCGTCACCTGGGCGGCGCCGCGGCTCGTCGCCGACCTCGCGGGGGAGAGGGGCTACAGCTTCTGGGGGCTCGCGCTGGGAGAAGGGGAGTCCGCGCTCTGGCGGCGCTTCCAGTGGAAAAATATTCTCGCCAACGCGCGCTACCTCACGGGGTCCCAGTTCGCGCTCTGGCGGCCGGGGCCGCTCTTTCTTGCGGGCGCGAACGGGCGCTGGCTGACGGTCGTCCTCGCCTACCTGGGGCTTGCTTTCTTCTCGCTCCCGCGCCCGCGGCGCTCGGCGGCCGCGCGGGTCCTGGCCGCCACGGCTCTCTTCATCCTATTCCAGACCCTGGTCCTGAGCCGCCATATCAAGGTCGTGGGCGCGATCTATTACTACGCCAACCTCTTCTCCCTCTTTCTCTCCCTGCTCGCCGGGCTCCTCCTCTCCGGAGAAAAGCAGCCCTTCGCGACGCTGAACCGCGTCCTGGTCGCCGCGCTTCTCATCCTGGAGGCGCGCAACTTCTGCCTCATCAACCGCAATATAATGGAGCTGCACGAGAGGGAGCGGTACGGCTTCGCCGGTTTTTTCCCGCGGGAGATCGCTGGGATGCAGGGCCGCCACCTGACCTATGGAGCGGTCCGCCGGCTCTGGGAGAAGCGGCTGGAGTTCGCAGCCGTCGCCTCCCTCGCCGAACAGCTCCCCCCGCGCGCCCTGGTCATAGTCAAGGAGATCGCCCTCATCGGGGCCCCCGCCCCCGTCCCGTCCTCCCCGCCGGCAGACCCGCTGGCGGAGCTGGAGGGGAGGACAAACCTTCTCTCCGAGCCCGAGACCCTTCTTTCCGCCTCGTCCTTCACCGCTCCGGAATGGCGGGATTGCATCCACGACGGCGACCCCGCCACCATCTGGCACGTCGCGATGGACAAGCTCGGGGAGGAGGCCTGGATCATGGCGGATTTCCGGGGAGAGCCCCGGACCGTCCGGACCCTGGCCGTTCTCCCCCGGCAGGACGTCTCCCTCCAGCTTTTCCGCCGGGCGGACCTCCAGGCGAGGGATTCCGCGGAGGAGGAATGGGAAACTATCTCCCCGATCGACCGGGAATCGGTGCCTTCGCCCGGCGAGTGGTGCGTTTGGACCTTCCCCAACGACCGCGCCTATCGCTACTATCGGCTGGTGATCCGGGAAGGGATGGTCAACTCCTACTACTCCTTGGCCGAGATGGGAATGTATGAATGAGGGCGCTGGCGCTTCTTTCGGGGGGCCTGGACAGCTATCTCGCCGTCAGGATCCTGCAGGAACAGGGGGTCGAGGCGGTCGGGGTATCGTTTAGCTCCCCCTTCTTCGGCTGCGCGGGGGGTCGCCGAACCGCGGAGCTCCTCGGGATCCCCTGCGAGTGCGTCGATATCACGGATAAGTTCCTCCCCCTCCTCGCGCGCCCCCGCTACGGCTACGGCAAGCACCTCAACCCCTGCACGGACTGCCACCGGCTGATGGTGGCGGAGGCCTTCTCGCGCCTCGGCGCGCTCCCGGCGGACTTCGTCGTCACCGGCGAAGTCCTCGGCCAGCGCCCCAAGTCCCAGCGCCTCGACGCCTTGAACAGCGTGGCCAAGGGGGGGGCCAAGGGCCTCCTCCTTCGCCCCCTCTCGGCGAAGCTCCTCCCGGAGACGACGCCGGAGAAGGAGGGATGGGTGGACCGCTCGCGCCTTCTCGACATCTCCGGCCGCTCCCGCGTCCGACAGATCGAGCTGGCGCGGAGGTTCGGCGCGGCGTCGGAGTTCTCCCCGGGGGGAGGCTGCCTTCTGACCGACGACGAATTCTGCCGGCGGCTAAAAGAGATCCGGGAACGGGAGGGGTGGACGGCCGAGGCGGTCGCCCTCCTCCGGTGGGGCCGGCATTTCCGCCTCCCGGCCCGCCCCGGCTCGCCCTTCGGGGCGAAGGCGGTCTCGGGGAGGGACGAGAAGGAGAACGAGGCGCTCTCCGCCGCCGCGCGGGAAGGGGACCTTCTCTTCCAGGCGGAGGAACGCCCGGCGAGCCTGGTCCTGCTCCGGCCGCCCTCCGGCCGGGCCGGCCCCGAGGATGTCGCCCGGGCCGCCGCGATCACCGCGCGCTACAGCCGGGCCGCGGCGGGGGAATCGATCGTCATCGCTTGCCGGGGGGGAGTGGACGGAGCCGAGAAGGAGAGACTCCGGGCCGCGCCGCCTTCCCCGGCCGAACTGGATGGCTGGAGAATATGAAGGAGACTAGACGCATCGCGGCGGGGCGCCGCCGACACGGCTCTCGGCCCGAGTAGATCCTCGGAATGCGGGGCGAGCGATCACCCGCTCTCACAATCGGTCAAGAGACCGGCCTTTACCAATGGAAGGATTGACGATGACCACCAACATTGCCACATTGGCGCTGGCGCTCCTGCTCGTCGCTAGCGCTGGGGCCGCGCCTGACCCCGCCCTGATCTCCCGCCTCTCCTCGCCCGACGAGGAGGCCCGCTCCGACGCCTGCCTTTCCCTGGCCGGGGCGGGGGAGGGGGCGATCGGCGCCCTCTCCCCCCTCCTCAAGGACCCGTCGATGCTGGTCCGCCACTCGGCGGCCTATGCCATCTCCCGGATCGGGGGTCCGGAGGCGGAAAAGATCTTCCGGGAGGGGCTTTCCGCCTCGAGCTACGACCTCCGCCGGGTGAGCGCTCTCGGGCTGGGGATGATGGGGAAGCGGGGGATCCGGGAGGCGGTCGCGCCGCTCCTCGAGGACAAGAACTGGGAGGTTCGCTGGGCGGCCGCCTACGCACTGGGGAGGGGAGGGGACCGGCAGGCCGTCCCCCTTCTGGCGCCGGTCGCCCGCTCCGACCCCTACCGGGACAAGGCGAGCGGGAACTACCCCGTCCGGTCGGCGGCCCGGGAGGCGCTGGGGAGGCTCAACGGCGTCATCGGCTGGGAGACCGATCTGGAGAAGGGTCTCGCCGCCGCCTCCGCCGCCGGGAAGCCGGCCTTCCTCTACTTCCGCCGCTCCGGCTCACCGCTCTGCCAGTCGTTCGAGAAGGGGGCTCTCTTGGACGAGAAGGTGATCGACGCTCTCCAGCGCTGCGTCGCGGTCTGGCTCGATGCCGCCGCCGCGCCGGCCTTCGCCCGCTGGTCGGTGGGGGAGGTCCCCGTCGTCGTCATTCTCAGCCCGGCCGGCCGGGAGGAGTCGCGGGTGAAGGGCGGTCTCCCCCCGGAGGAGCTCCTGGGCGCGATCCTGAACGCGGTGGAAAAGGACCGCGTCGCCTCCCGCCTGGAGTCCCGCCTGGAGAAGGCGCCCCGCGATTGGGAGTCGGCCTGGCAGCTCGCCGCCCTCTACCTCGACCAGGAGCAGTGGGGGAAGGCGAAGGAGATGGCGGGGCGGATCATCGCCGGGGACCCCGACAACCTCTCCACCCTTCTCGACAACGCCCTTTTCGCCCGCGCCTACATCGTCGGCCGGCTCGGGGATTACGCCGCATCGCTCTCCGAGTTCGCCGCCCTCCTTGATCGCTACCCCGCTTTCGGCGAGCGCGCCCAAGCCCTCTACTGCGCGGGCTTAAGCGCGCTCAAGCTGGGGAAGCGGGAGGCGGCGGCGGAATATTTCCGGACGCTGAAGAAGGAATACCCGGGGACGCCGCTGGCGGCGGCGGCGGCGAAGATCATGCCGTAACCGGAGATTTTGGTTGTTTCCCGCCGGGGACTTCCGTATAGTAACCCGCCTTTTACATTCGCTCGAACTCGAGGGAGGTAGAGTCATGTCGCAGCACAGCAGTTTCGGAGGCAAGGGCAAGATCCGGGCCCGGCGCAACGTCCTCAAGCGCTACGAGAAGCTTCGCGTCCTCAAGGGCAAGAACGCCTGGGCGGAAGGCAAGTCCGTCTTCGGCCTCCCCAAGATCCGCGCCTTCTAGTCCCCGGCCGGCCCTTCCGGGCCCGCCGGGGATTAGAAGCAAGGATGCGCCACACCCCATCGAGTCACGGTATCGCATGAAATCTATCCATCTCCTCGTCCCCATCCTGTTCGGACTCTCGGCGGCCACTCTTCATTCCGAGACCGCCGCCCCCGGGATCGTCACGGCCGACAACGTCAACTTAAGGGCGGAGCCAAACCTCCGTGCCGAGATCGTCGGCCAGGTCCACAAGGACCAGCCGGTCGAGGTGATCGCGATGGACGGCGAGTGGTGCGCCATCGTCCCCCCGCAGGGCATCTCGGGCTGGATCTCCGCCGACTACCTCCGCGAGGGCGCGGTCACCGCGAGTCGCGTCAACGTCCGGGCCGGCCCCGGCGTTGCCTACGCCAGTCTGACCAAGCTCCAGCAGGGCGACCGCCCGGAGATCCTGGAGACCAAGGAAGGATGGGCGCGGATCGTCCTCCCCCGGTCCGCCCAGGTCTGGCTGAACTCCCGCCTGGTCCGTCTTGGAGAAGAAGCCGCCTTCGTCCCCCGACTCTCCGCGTCGCCCGCCCCTTCGCCGGCGGTCAGCCCGGCAGGCGAGGCCGTCGCTTTCGCCCTTCCGGCCGCCACCGCGCCGGCCCTCCTCCCGTCCGCCCCCGTCCTCCCGACGCCCGCACCGAAGGCGTCCGTTCCCCCAGACGCCGGAGGGGAATCGCTCCCCCCGGTCCTTTCGCCCGCCGCCACGCCTTCTCTCGCGCCGGCGGCGTCGCCACCCGGCTCCGCGGCCGCCTTCACTCCCGTCTCCGTGGGCGGGCCGGTCAAGTCCTACCTGGGCCTTCTCCGGAAGCTCCGCCAGCCCTACTCCAGCGGCCGCCTCCGGGTGACGCACGAGCTCGTCAGGTTCGAGCAGAGGAGCGAGGTCATCGGCCAGCTCTCGGGCGGGAGCTTCGACCTCTCCAAATACGAGAACCGCCGGGTCCGTCTCTGGGCCGTCGCCGCGCCGGAGGAGGACCCCATCCCCCTCCTCGAGGTCAAGGGCATCCAGATCATGTGGTGAGATATGATCCGGACTCTGACCTTTCCCGGCGGGGTCAAGGTTCCCGAGCATAAAGAACTGACGGAAGGGAAGGCGATCGAGACCCTCCCCCCGCCGCCCCGCCTCTTCGTGCCCCTCCGCCAGGGCGCGGGCCGTCCGCCCGAGCCGGTCGTCGCGGCGGGGCAGAAGGTCCGCGCCGGCGAGGTCATCGCCCGCCCGTCCGGCCCGGTCTCCGCCTTCCTCCACGCGCCCCTGGCGGGGACGGTCCGGGGGATCGCGAAGCATCCCCATCCGTCCGGCCCGGAGTCGCCCGCGGTCGAGATCGAGGTCGATCCCGAGCAACCGCCCCCCCTCCTCCTCCCGCCGCTTAAGAGACCGGAGGCGGCCTCCCCGGACGAGATCCGCTCCCGGGTCAAGGAGGCGGGGATCGTGGGGATGGGCGGGGCCGGCTTCCCCACCCACGTCAAGCTTACCCCCCCTCCGGGCGCTCCGATCGACTGCGCGATCATCAACGCGGCGGAGTGCGAGCCCTTTCTGACCGTCGACCACCGCCTCCTCCTCGAGGAGACCGAAGCGGTGATCAGGGGCCTCCGGATCGCCATGCGGGCGGTCGGGGCCGAGCGGGGGATCATCGCCGTCGAGGCCAATAAGCGGGACGCCTTCGACAAGATCCACTCCGCGCTCGCGGGCGACCCGAAGCTCCGGGCCGAGCTGCTCGACGTGAAATATCCCCAGGGCGGGGAGAAGCAGATCATCTACGCCCTCCTCCGCCGGAAGGTTCCGGCCGGAGGCCTCCCCTCCGCGGTCGGGTGCGTGGTGCAGAACGTCCACACGGCCTGCGCGATCGCCCAGGCCTGCGTCCGGGGAAGGCCCCTGATCGATCGCGTGGTGACCGTGAGCGGGCCGGGGGCGACCAAGCCCGGGAACTTCCGCGTTTCGATCGGGACCCCCTTCGCCCATCTCCTCGCCGCCTCGGGCGGGCTTCCCGGGGGCCGGATTTCCCTGGTCTCCGGGGGAGCGATGATGGGGGTCGCCCAGTTCAGCCTCGAGACCCCGGTGATCAAGGGGACCTCCGGCCTGCTCGTCTTCCCACCGCTGTCGCCCCGCCGCAACCTCCCCTGCATCCGTTGCGGGCGCTGCCTGGAAGCCTGTTCCTTAAGGCTCGTCCCCTGCCAACTGGCCCGGCGGGCGGAGAAGGGGGATGTCGCGGGCTTCCGGGAGGGGAGCGGGGATCTCTGCATCGAGTGCGGCTGCTGCTCCTACGTCTGCCCGGCCCAGCGGGATCTGGTCCAGTTCATCCAGCTCGGGAAGGCCGCGGCGGCGAAAAGCAAGAAGTGATGCCTGCCGATCGCTCAGATCTTTTTGTCATCTCGCCGGCGCCGCACCTCCACTCCGGGGAGTCGGTTCGGCGGGTGATGTGGTCGGTCGTCCTCGCCCTCGTCCCGGCGCTCGCCGCCAGCGTCTATTATTTCGGCCCGCGGGCGGCCCTCCTCGAGGCGACGGCGGTTTTCTCCGCGGTCCTGACCGAGTCCTTGATCCAGAAGCTCCGGCGCGTGCCGGTGACCGTTCTCGACGGCTCGGCCGTCATCACCGGCCTTCTCCTCGCCTTTAACCTCCCCCCCGGCGTCCCTCTCTGGCTGGCCGCGGTCGGCGCCGCCTTCGGGATCGCGATCGGGAAGCACGCCTTCGGCGGGCTGGGGCAGAACGTCTTCAACCCGGCCCTGGTCGGGCGGGTTTTCGTGATGCACTCCTGGATCACGCGGATGACCAGCTGGTCCCCTCCGCTCACGCCGCTCTACGCGGACCTCAACGGCGCCACCTACGCGACTCCGCTCAACGCCCTCAAGGAATCCCTGCCCCAGTTCCGCCCCACTCTCGAGTCGATGTTCTGGGGAAACATCGGCGGCTGCATCGGCGAGACCTCGGCCCTGGCCCTCCTCCTCGGCGGCCTCTTCCTCCTCCTCCGGGGCTATATCCGCTGGCAGACGCCGGTCGCTTTCGTGGGGACGGTCGCGCTCCTCACCGCGATCCTCCCGCCCCGGGAAGGGGTCCTGGCCGCCTCGCCGCTCTACCACGTCCTCTCCGGGGGCCTCCTCCTGGGCGCGATCTTCATGGCCACCGACATGGTGACCGCGCCGCTCACCGGGAAAGGGCGGCTTGTCTTCGGCCTGGGCTGCGGCGCGATCACCGCCCTGATCCGCCTCTACGGCGGCTACCCCGAGGGGGTCTCTTACTCCATCCTGATCATGAACGCCGTGACGCCGTTGATCGACCGCTTCACCGCCCCCCGGCCTTTCGGCTGGCAACCGAAAGCCACGGAGGCATCAAGACACTAAGGGGCATTCAGACTGTGGGAGGGGCATTCCTGCCCCGATCCCTGTTGACCCGGATCGCGACCCCGACAAACAGCAATCGGGGCAGGCCCCGATTCTTATTTTAGATTCTCTAGTGATCGGGGCAGGCAGGAATCTCGCTCCCACAAGCAAAACAGAGAAAGCCGCGAGTAAGAAATCGTGAACCAGATGGTCAAATACGGGCTCATCCTGGCGGGGATCTGCTTCGCGGCGGCCCTCGTCCTCTCCCTCGTCTACCGGGTGACCGAACCCAAGATCGAGGAAGCCCGCCGGCGCGAGGAGGAGGCGGCCCGGAGGGAGCTTCTCCCCGCCGCGGAGGCCTTCGAGAAGAGGTCCGCCGGCGGGATGGAGTATTACGCGGGGCTCTCGGGCGGCCGGGCCGTCGGTTACTGCTTCCCGGCCTCCGGCCGCGGCTACGGCGGCTTCCTGAAGCTGATGGTCGGGATCGACCCGGAGGGGAAGATCGCGGGGGTGCGGGTCCTCGAGCACCAGGAGACGCCGGGGCTGGGGGCGAAGATCGTCGAGGTGAGGCCCGGCGAGTCCGAGCCCTGGTTCCTCGCCGCCTTCCGGGGGCTTCCGGCCCGCCGGATCGGGCTTAAGGACATCCAGGCGATCACGGGAGCGACGATCACCAGCCGGGCGGTGGTCGAGGCCGTCCGCGGGGGAGCGGAGTCCTTCCCGCTTCCCGCCGTTCCGGAGGGGGGAAGCGGGCGGTGAAGGCCTCGGCCGAACTCCTCAAGGGGATCTGGCGGGAGAACCCGACCTTCCGCCTGGTCCTCGGTCTCTGCCCGACGCTCGCCGTCTCCACCTCGATCGAGAACGCCCTCGGGATGGGCGCGGCCGCCGCCTTCGTCCTCCTCGGCGCCAACGTCTTCATCTCCCTGATCCGGCGGATCGTCCCGGACAAGATCCGGATCCCCTGCTTCATCGTCGTCATCGCCACCTTCGTGACGATCGCCGATCTCGCCATGAGGGCCTATGCCCCGCCCTTGAGCCGCGCCCTGGGGATGTTCGTCCCCCTGATCGTGGTCAACTGCATCGTCCTGGGACGGGCGGAGGCCTTCTCCTCGCGGGAGCCGGTGGGGAAGTCGATCCTGGACGCCCTGGGGATGGGGGCGGGCTTCACCTGGGCGCTGCTCACGATCGCGCTCATCCGCGAAGCTTTGGGCAACGGGACGGTGGCGGGGCGGCCGGTCCTCGCCTCCTTCGAGCCGGCGCTCCTGATGGTCCTCGCCCCGGGGGCGCTCCTCACCATCGGCCTCCTCATCGGCCTCCTCAACCTCCTCTCCCGCCGGGAGGAATGACCATGGATATCTCCGCCGCCATCGCCGTCCTGATCAGCGCCGTCTTCATCAACAACTTCATCCTCTCCCGCTTCCTCGGCCTCTGCTCCTTCATCGGCGTCTCCAAGCGGATCGCCCCCGCCGTCTCCATGGGGATCGCCGTCACCTTCGTCACCACCATGGCCTCCCTGATCTCCTGGCTGATCTTCCGCTTCGTCCTCGTCCCCTACCAACTGGAATACCTGCGCACCCTCTCCTTCATCCTGGTCGTCGCCTCCTTCGTCCAGTTCTGCGAGATCGTCATCCAGAAGAAGTTCCCCGCGCTCTACCGGGTCTTCGGGATCTACCTCCCCCTGATCACCGTGAACTGCGCCGTCTTCGGGGTCTGCGTCCTCAACACCGACGTCTTCTTCCGCGACGGTCGCCCCCTCCCCGCGAGCTTCCTCTCCTCCCTGATCCAGGGCTTCGGGGCCGGGGCGGGCTACACCCTGGTCATGGGGCTGATGGCGGGGATCCGGGAGCGGCTGGAGGCGGCCGACATCCCCGAAGCGCTCAAGGACGTTCCCATCACCTTCATCATCGCCGCCCTGATGTCGATGGCCTTCCTGGGCTTCAGCGGGTTTACGCTATGATCGCCGCGATCCTCCTCCCCGCCCTCGCCCTGGCCGGCCTCGGGCTCATCTTCGGACTCGGCCTGGCCTACACGCTCAAGCTCTTCTCCATCGAGGTGGACCCGACGGTGGCCCTGATCATCTCCAAGCTCCCCGGCGCGAACTGCGGGGCCTGCGGGCGGGCGGGCTGCTCCGGATTCGCCGAGGCCTTGCGCCGGGGCGAAGCGCTCCCCTCCGCCTGCCCGGCGACCAAGGACGACACCGCCCGCCAGATCGCCGCGATCCTCGGCGTGGAGTACGAGGCCAAGGCGAAGAAGGCGGCGGTCCTCTCCTGCGCGGGCGGGCGGAACGCCCGGGACGAGTACGTCTACCAGGGGATCCGGCGCTGCCAGGCGGCCTTCCTGATGCTCGGGGGGCAGAAGGCCTGCGCCTGGGGGTGCCTCGGCTTCGGCGACTGCGTTCGCGCCTGCCCCTTCAGCGCGATCCGGATGGGGGAGGAGGGGGTGCCGGAGGTGGAACGGGAGAAGTGCACGGCCTGCGGGACCTGCCTCAAGGTCTGCCCCAAGCAGCTCTTCACCCTGGTCGCCTCCCCCGCGGCGGTCGCCGTCGCCTGCAGCTCGCGGGAGAAGGGGAGGGCGGTCACCTCGGTCTGCTCGGTCGGCTGCATCGCCTGCGGGAAGTGCGTCCGGGAGTGCCCGGCGGGGGCGATCAGCCTGATCGAGAACGTGGCCCGGATCGACTACGCCAAGTGCACGGCCTGCCTGAAGTGCGTCTCGGTCTGCCCCCGCAAGATCATCCGGCCGCTGGACAGGGTCCCGGCTTGTGGATCTCAGATCTCAAATCTGAGATCTCAAATCTCAGATCCAAAAATATCGTATGCCCGGTCTCGCTCGAAAGCGGTATAATCCGGGCTTAAGAGGATCGGAGATGGCCAAGAAGAACAACAGCCGTGCGGCGCCGGCGGTCGAGGCGCGGAGGATCGAGAAGGCCGTTCGGGAGTGGCTCCTCGCGGTCGGGGAGGACCCCGCCCGCCCCGGACTGGAGCGGACGCCGGCCCGGGTGGCCGAGATGTGCGCCGAGATCCTGGAGGGGATGAAGCAGGACCCCGCGGCCGGGATCCGGGTCTTCCGCTATGAAGGCTTCGACGAGATCGTCCTCGTCAAGGACATCCCGTTCCATTCGCTCTGCGAGCACCATCTCCTCCCCTTCTTCGGGAAGGCCCACATCGCCTACATCCCCCGGGACGGCGTGATCACGGGCTTGAGCCACCTGGTCCGGGTGGTGGAGGTCTATAGCCGCCGCCTCCAGGTCCAGGAGCGCCTGACCACGGAGATCGCCGACCTCCTGATGTCGGCTCTGAAGCCGCGAGGGGTCCTGGTCCAGATCGAGGCCGAGCACCTCTGCCTCTCCATGCGGGGGCTCAAGAAGCCGGGGATGACGGTCAAGACCGAGGCGATCCGGGGGATCTTCCGCAAGGACCCGCGCAGCCGCGCGGAGGCCCTAAGCCTGCTCAAAGAATGAGCCCTCGATACTAATCCGATCGTTGTAGTCTGGACCTCGGCGATGACAGTCATTGCGAGCGCAGCGAAGCAATCTCTTGTTGCGCAACGGCTTGGGATTGCTTCGTCGCTACGCTCCTCGCAATGACTGTCTATACAATTATGGACTGTCTTATAATTCCTTTAGATTCAACCGATTTCGCTTGACGAAATATGAATATTCGATATTATCGGATTAGCCACAAGACACTACACCCAAATAGGGCGGATGGTCGTGAGCGGCGAGCGTTATCCGGATTTTCAATTGCTCATTAGGTTTTTTAGGCGCAACTGCGACCCTGCTTAGCCGGCAGGGTTTTTTTATTGTCCAATGCCCAGGAGGTGAGAGATGACCAGCCTGATCCGTTATTCTCTTTTCTTCTCGTCTCTTCTCCTAGCGCGAGCGCCTGATGCTCCAGTTGTCTATGTAGATACATTGGTGGATACTCATCCGTAGATTCCGACTTCCCTATATATAGCGCTTATCAAGGTACAAGAGCGGGGTATGTAGAAGGGAACTTAATGATAATTGGGCCCTGAGCAATGGGCGCTTGGCTCATAAGTCCGTTCCACATTAGAGACATGCAATGAAGATAATACAATCAATGGCCATATCAATCGTGGCTATAGGTATGGTGTCTGTCAGGGCGTATCCGGTGGGATTAAAGCTTGAATATTCAACCTATTTAGGCGGAAGCAGCTACGACGGAAACGATCTAGCAGGCATTGGAGGGATTGCTATTGATAGCAATCTTTGCGCTTACGTTACGGGAGTTACAGGATCATCCGATTTCCCGATTAGCAACCCTTATCAGTCGAGTGTTGCAGCCGCGTTGGATATATTTATATCTAAATTGTCATCTTCGGGATCTTCACTTATATATTCCACGTATTATGGAGGGGGTAGTTATGATTGGAGTTTCGGCATCGCACTAGATTCAGACCAATGTGCGTACGTCAGCGGAGATACCGGATCTAATGATTTCCCAATATATAGCGCTTATCAATCGAGCTATGCTGGAGCTGGCGATGCGTTCCTGTTTAAGCTGTCTTCATCTGGATCAGATATTGTATTCTCGACATATTTCGGGGGTAGCTATGAGGACTATTCATGGGATATCGCTTTAGGTCCCGGCAACATCATAGGGATTGTTGGGGATACCTCATCACGAGATTTCCCTACATACAACGCTTATCAAGCGAGTTACTGGGCTCAGGGTGATGCATTCGTCTCTTGCTTTGCGTCGTCTGGTTCATCACTTGAGTATTCGACATATCTCGGCGGGGAGTATACTGATTATGGACTTGGCGTAACAATAGACACCGATGCTTGCACTTATGCTGTAGGGGGAACGGGAAGCGATGAATTTCCAATAAAGTCTTCATATCAGGCGACGCTCAATGGAGGCATGAATGCGTACGCAGTGAAATTGCAATCCAGTGGTACCGAATTATGCTATTCGACATATATTGGAGGATCTTGGCTTGATTCTGGGCGAGATGTGGTTGCTAACTCCAATGGATGCATATTTGTGACCGGTGGTGCATGGTCGGATAATTTCCCAGTATGCAATGCCTACCAATCAACATTCGGAGGGGGCGGATATCTATATCCTGGCGACGCGTTCATATCGAAATTGGATTCCAGTGGATCGAGAATATTATACTCAACATATTTAGGTGGGTTGGATGGAGATGGAGGATTAGGTATAGCGTTAGATAGTATTGGTCAAGCATATATTGCAGGTCATACCAGGTCGCGGAACTTCCCAACAGTTAATCCCTATCAAGCTAGCTATAACGAAGGGACCAAGGATTCGTTTGCAACCTGTATATCGTCCTCGGGATCATTCTTGATATACTCAACATATATAGGAGGAAGCGCTCGCGATGTTGGATTAAATATTGCTCTAGATTCGATAAATTCCGCATACATAAGCGGCCATACGGAATCTATGAATTTCCCGACCGTCAATGCGTATCAATCAAGCTATGCCGGCGCCATCGATGCGTTTGTCTCCAAATTAAAATGGGAACCCACTCCTACCCCTACACCCATCTCCCCGATAGTCACTTTGGAATGCGGAGATTACGATGGAGACGGGACATCGGAGATAGCGATTTTCAGGCCGAGCGTAGGCTCGTGGAGATTTAGGGATCTGGAATCGACGATCTTCGGCCGGGAGGGGGATATCCCCATCACCGGCGATTATTGGGGAGACGGTACGAGTGAAATCGGTGTGTTCCGTCCGGCAACGGGTTCCTGGCTGGTGAGATCCCTGACGCGGTTCGCTTTCGGAGCGGTCGGGGACGTTCCGGTTCCTCGGGATTACGATCAAGATGGGAAAACGGATGCGGCCTTCTTCCGTGCGAGAGAGGGTTTATGGAGCGTTCGGGATCTGACGGATATTTACTTCGGGAAGGCGGGCGATGTTCCTTTGCCCGCCGATTACGATGGAGACGGCTGGATCGATGCCGCGGTCTTCCGGCCTTCTTCAGGTCTTTGGGCCATCCGCGGTCTGACGCGGAAGTGGTGGGGCACGATGGGGGATATCCCCGTCCCAGCCGATTACGACCGGGATGGGACGACAGAAATGGCCATTTACCGCCCCACTACGGGTCTCTGGGCGGGGATACTACCCCAGGAAGGCCCGAGCAGGATTTGCCTTGGGCTGGATGGGGATATCCCCGTCCCGGCTAACTTTGACGGCGGGGATTGGACTCAACCGGCGGTCTTCCGCCCTTCCTCGGGGCTGTGGGCGATCCGCAACCTTACCCGCTGCTGGTTCGGTATGTCCGGCGATCTTCCCGTGGCGAAGTAAGCGGTAGCTTCGCCTCTCCTTCCCAATCCGCCCGTCGCCGGGGGCGATTTCTCCCCTTCTCCCGGTCAATCCCTACTTGACTTCCCCCCTCCGTCCTGATTAACTCATTTCCCTGGCGCCGGACGCCGATCGCCGAATCGCTCGGATCCCGATCCCACCACCGGCGCTCAAAGGAGGATGCGTGAAGCGATTGATCCCCACGTCCCGGGCGGCCGTCCTGGCCGTCCTGGGTCTCAGCCTGGTCTGGGTCTCCGCCTGCAAGAAGGAGGCCCCGGAGAAGGACCGCCCCTACGGCATGTCCGCCGGCGCCGACGAAGTCGTCGCCAAGGTCGGCGACTACGAGATCACGGGGCTGGAGCTCGCCCGTACGGCTCACAGCTACGCCCAGAAGCTGATGATGCAGGGGCGCCGTCCGCCTCCGGGCTACGAGGATTCGATCCTGGACGTGATGATCAAGAGCGAGGTCCTCTACCAGAGCGGGAAGGACCTGGAGCTCCCCGATCTCTCGGAGAAAGTGGAGTCGATGTACCAGGGCATGGTGAAGCAGTTCCCCACCGAGCAGGCCTTCGCCGACGCCCTGGCCCAGGAAGGCCTCTCCCCCCAGGAGCTCCGGGAGCGGATCAAGAAGGACGTGGTGGTCAACGCGGTCTTGGAGAAGAAGATCTACGCCGAGCTCGCCGTGACCGACGAGGAGGTAGCCGCTTTCTACCGGGATAACCCCGCCGCCTTCAGCCGCCCGGAGACGATCCGGGCCCGCCACATCCTGGTCATGCTCGATCCCGCCGCGACCGAGGAGCAGAAGAAGGCGGCCCGGGAGAAGATGGATAATATCAAGGAGCGGCTGGAGAAGGAGGACTTCGCGGCGGTAGCGTCCGAGGTCTCCGAGGATCCGGGTTCCAAGGCCCAGGGCGGGGATCTCGGCTTCTTCCCCCAGGGGCAGATGGACCCGGTTTTCGAGAAGGCGGCCTGGAGCCTTTCGACCGGCCAGCTCAGCGACCTGGTGGAGACCCGCTTCGGCTACCACCTGATCAAGCTGGAGGAGCGGCGTCCGGCCGGGACGGTCCCCTTCGAAGAGGTCAAGGCCAACATCGCCGAGATGCTCAAGGGGCGCAAGTCCGCCGAAAAGATCGACGAATACTGCCGGGCGGCGAGCCAGAACCTCACGGTGCAGAAGCTGCGCGCCCCGGCCCCGGCCGGCCTCCCCGGCGCGGTTGCTCCGGAAGGCGCCGGCGCGGCCGCTTCGGAAGGCGTTGGCGCGGCCGCTCCGGAAGGCGTCGGCGCGGTTGCTCCGGAAACCTCCGGCGCGGCCGCTCCGGCGGTCTCCCCGTCCGGGGAGACCGGCGCAGAGGCCCCCGCCGCCGGTTTCTCTCCTCCTCCGCCGCCACCGCCGGGAGCAACGGATTAAGCAGTGATCGGTAATCAGTAATCAGTGATCAGTGACCAGTAATCAGTGACCAGTGACCAGTAATCAGTGATCAGTTACTGATAACTGATAACTGATCACTGATAACTGATTACTGCTTGTCGGTCACTGATCACCCAAGACCGTGACCGGTTCACTGCCAGAGCTCGTAAAGGAAGCCGGCGTGGTCGGAGCCGGCGGGGCCGGCTTCCCATCCCACGTCAAGCTCGCCGCCCGGGCCGAGGTCCTCCTCGCCAACGGGGCCGAGTGCGAGCCCCTCCTCCGGGTCGACCAGCAGGCGATGGCGGCCTGGGCGCCGGAGCTAGTCGCCGGGATGGAGCTCATGGCGGGCGCGGTGGGGGCGAAGCGGGCGGTCATCGCCCTGAAGAGGAAATACCAGCCGGCCGCCGACGCGCTCCGGGCCGAGATCGCCCGCCGCTCCTCCCGGGTCGAGATCGTCCTCCTTTCCAGCCACTACCCCGCCGGAGACGAGCAGGTCCTGGTCTACGAGGCCTTGGGCCGGGTCGTCCCCGAGGGCGGCCTCCCCCTCGCCGTGGGGGCGGTGGTCAGCAACGTCGGAACGCTGATCAACGTCTTTAGGGCCTCGCGGGGGACGCCGGTCACCCATCGGGTCCTCACCGTCGCCGGAGAGGTCCGCCGTCCCGCGACACTGGTCGTTCCGGTGGGCGCCTACGTCGAGGAGGTCCTCGCGGCGGCGGGCGGGGCCGCCGTCGCCGACCCCGTCGTCCTCGACGGCGGGCCGATCATGGGCGCGCTCTCCTCCGGTGTGGTGACCAAGACCACCACGGGCTTGATCGTCCTCCCCTCCGGCCACAAGCTCGTCGCGTACAAGAAGCGCCCGCTTCTGACGGACGTGCGCAAGGCCTCCTGGGCCTGCGACGGCTGCCGGACCTGCACGGACTACTGCCCGCGCTACCTCCTCGGCCACGCGATCGAGCCCCACGTCATCATGCGCCTGGTCGGCCAGCAGCGTTTCGACGCCATCCCCCGCTCCGACCTGGCCCGGGCCTACCTCTGCTGCCAGTGCGGCGTCTGCGGGATGTTCGCCTGCCCCACCTCGCTCTCCCCCGAACGGGTGATCGCCGGCCTTCTCCAGGAGCTCCGGAAGGGCGGCGTGGAGAAGATGCACCGGCGGGCGACCCCCTCGCCCCATCCCTTCCGCGACGGCCGCCGCATCCCGGTCTCGCGCTTCGCCTCCCGGATCGACGTCGCCCGCTACGACGGCGACGCCCCCTTAAGGATCGAGCCGCTCCCGGTGGGCCGGCTCCGCCTCCCCCTGAAGCAGCACGTCGGGGCGGCCTGCGTCCCCCGGGTCGGGAAAGGGGACCGGGTGCGGGCGGGGGAGAAAGTCGCCGACGTTCCCGCCGGCGCTCAGGGCGCGCCGATCCATTCCGCGATCGACGGCGTGGTGGAGGCGGTCCTCGAGGACGCGATCCTGATCAGGTCCTGACAAGCCGTTGCGCGAGGTTACGGAAGGTTGCGCAGGATTGCTCGAAGTTACGAATAATGACCGCGGATTGCGGGTGACCGGGCGCGCTATGGGCGGCCAGGACAGCCTCCAGATCCTATTCCTCCCGTTCTGGCGCTGGTATCCGGCACCCGATCATCCCGCCCAGGGGGCCTTTGTCCGGGAACTGGCGCGCGCCGCTTCCCGCCGGCACCGGATCACGGTGCTCTGCCTCGATCCTTCCGCCGCCCGCGCCCCGCGGGGGGAAACGATCACGTCCGCCGAAGAAGACGGGGTCCGCACCATCCGGGTCGCCCTCCGCCGCTGGCCGGTTCCCGGCTGCACCTATGCCTGGTATCTCTGGAGGGTGCGCCGGGTTTTCGGGCGGCTCTGGCGATCCGGCCTCCGACCCGATGTCATCCATGCCCACGAGTATGCCGCCGGGTTGGCGGCGGTGACGGTGGGGAAAGCCCGCCGCCTCCCCGTCGTCGTGAGCGAGTATTGCGGTGATTTCCTCCGGGGCTCACTGAGAAGACGGGATATCCACAAGGCCCGTTTTGCCCTCAACCGGGCCGACGCCGTCCTCCCCGTGGGCGAGGAGTTGCGGGAGGCGTTGCGAGCGGCGGGGGTTCGGAGCCGGATGGAGATCGTCCCCAACACGGTGGACACCGCCCTCTTCCATCCGGGCCCGCCGCCCGGGCCGGAGGAGGAGGGGAGGGCGAAGATACTTCTGGTCGCTCTCCTCCGGGAGGGGAAGGGGATCCCCGTCCTCCTCGAAGCCCTGGCCGCCCTGAAAAGGAAGCGCCGGGACTTCCTGCTCCAGGTGGCCGGCGAAGGGCCGGAGGGCGAAAGATACCGCTCCCTTTCTCGCGCCCTGGGGCTTCCCGGCGAGGTGAGCTTCCTGGGGATGAAGACCCGCCCGGAGGTCGCGGAACTGATCCGCGGGTCCGCCTTCGTCGTCCAGCCGAGCCTCTGCGAAACCTTCGGGGTGGCGGCGATCGAGGCGATGGCCTGCGGCAAGCCGCTGGTGGTCTCCCGCCTTCCCGCCTTCGAGCGGACGGTCTCCCCGGAGCGAGGTGTCCTCGTCCCCCCGGGCGACCCCGCCGCCCTGGCCGCCGCTCTCGACCTGATGCTCGACCGCCGGAGCGAATATTGCCCGGAGCGGATCGCGCGCTACGCCGAGGAGAACTTCGGCTTCGACGCGGTGGGGAGACGGATGGACTCCGTCTACCGATCGGTTCTGGCCGCTTACGGGGTGGCGCGGTCATGAGCGGTCTGGCCGGGGAGTTTCACCGCCTGGCGGACTTTCTCGCCGCGGAGGGGATGATCGGATCCTCCGAGCAGTATCGGAGCGACGCCGCCGCTTGGGCCGCCTTCGTCCGTCGCTGCCGGGGTTACGATCTTATCGCCCCCCGCTGTGCCGGGAAGCGGGTGTTGGATATCGGATGCTCCCTTGGCCATGGCGCCCGCTTGCTCTCCGCCGAATCCCGAGTCGTGGCGATCGATTCCGGCGAGAGGGCCCTGGCCGCCGCCGCCCGGATCCGCCCCTCGGGGAATGTCCGCTACCTTCGCGCCGACGCCTTCCTCCTCCCTTTCCCGGATGGGGCGTTCGAGGTGGTCGCCGCCTTCCACCTGATCGAGCACCTGCCGCCGCCGCGCGTGGCCTCTTTTCTCAAGGAAGCGCGCCGGGTGACGGCGTCCGGAGGGGAGGTGATCGTCTCCACTCCCAACCGGTCCTTCCGTCTTCTCCCCGGCCAGCGCCCCTTCAACCCGGAGCATCGCCAGGAGTTCACCCGCCGGTCCCTGGGCCGCTCCCTCCGGGAGGCGTTCGGAGAGGTCTCCGTCCTGGGGATCCGCGGGGGGAACCGGATCGAGGCGCTCGAGCGCGCGCGCCTGCGCCGCTCGCCCCTGCGCATCTACCTGCGCGATCCGCTCGCGTCTCTGGTAAAATGCTTCGTCCCCGGTCTCCGCCGCCGGAATCGCCGGCTGCCCGCCCCGGAGAGCGGCGCCTGGGCGCCCGGAGGCGGGATGGGGACCCGCCTCGACGACTACTGGGCGGACGCCCGCCATCCCGAGCGGGGGATCGATCTCCTGGCCGTCTGCCGCCGGGGATAGACCGCCGCCCGGCAGGGGGGACGAACTCTCGGTCGCCATGGGAACCTTCGTTCGGAAAAGCCGCCTGACCCTCGCGGGGCAGGTCGGGACGCTGATCCTGGGCACCATCTCCTCCGTGATCCTCGCCCGCGTCCTCGGTCCGGACGGGAAGGGGATCTTCGCCGTCTGCACGCTCATCCCGTTCTTGATCGTCACCGTCTTCGATTTCGGCGTGGTCCCCTCCAGCGCCTATTTCCTCGCCCGCCGCCGCCATCCCCCCGGCGAGGTCCTCGGCAACAACATCCTCTTCGCGGGGGCGCTGGGGACCGCCGGCGTTGTCCTGGGCGCGGTCGCCATTTCCCTTCTCCGGGCGACGGCCTTCGCCGCCGTGCCGCCGGCCTGTCTCTACGGATGCCTCCTCCTCGCCCCGCTCCAGATCTTCTTCCTTTTCGTGCAGGCCGTCCCCCTGGGTTTGCAGAGGTTCGCGGATTACAACCGGGCCGCCGTCCTCCGCTCCGCCTTTTTCCTGATCGGGACGGTCATGCTGGTCTGGGCCCCGCCGGGAGGCGCCCTCTACGCGCTCGCGGCCTCCGCCTTCGCCTGGGGGCTGGCCGGGCTGGTCCTCTTCGCCGAGACGAGGCGGCTGGCGGGCCGTCCCGTCTTGCGCCTCCGCCGCTCCTATCTCCGCGAAGTCTCCCGCTTCGGCCTGCAGAGCCACGTCGGCAATCTCCTCTCCTACCTCAACTACCGCGGCGATCTCCTCCTGGTCAACTGGCTGCTCGGCCCCGCCGCCGCGGGCTTCTACTCGGTTTCCGTGCTCATCGCCGAGCAGCTCTGGATCTTCACCAACGCCGTCCAGCCGGCCCTCTTCCTCCGGGTCGCGGCCGAGAACGACCCGGGACGCCGCAAGGAGTTCACTCCCCGCCTGACGCGGGCGATGCTCCTGATCGGTCTCCCCCCCGCCGCCGCGCTCGCTCTCCTGGCCGGCTGGATCGTGAAGCTGCTCTTCTCCGATCTCTATCTTCCGGCGGTTCTTCCCCTGCGCCTCCTCATCCCCGGCGCCCTGGCCATGGGGATCTCGCGCCTGATCGCCAACGACATCGCCGGCCGGGGACGGCCGCTCCTCAACTCCTACCTCGCGGGCGCGATGCTCGTCCTCAACCTGGGACTCGACCTGCTCTGGATCCCCCGCTACGGGATCGGGGGAGCGGCCCTGGCGTCGAGCCTTTGCTACGGTGCCGCCCTCCTGGTTCGGATGGTCATCTATTGCCGTCTCTCGGGCAACCGCTGGCGGGATCTGCTGATTCCCCGCCGGGGCGACCCGGCCCTGGTCCGCGAGGGACTCCGGGCGTTCCTCTCCCGGCCGGCGCCGGGCCGAAAAGAAACCGACCGAGCCGGTCCCGGGGCCCCAGCGAAGCTCCCATGACCGTTCGACCGAAACCCGACCAGAAGCGGCGGGTCGCGCTGATCGTTCGGCACTTCTACCCCGACCCCCGGATGGCCTCCAAGCGGGCGGTCAACCTCTACCGCCACCTGAACGAGCGCGCGGACCTCTCGGTCGAGGTCCTGACCGATGCCCGGAACCGGGTGTGCCCGGAGGGGGACGACTTCCCGCTCGATCTCTCGGGCGTCCGCTACCTTCAGGCGCACCGGAGCGACCTGGAGGAGGGGCTCCTCTCCGAGCGGACTTTTCTGCACAAGCTCCTCTCCCGGACGCTCTTCTGGAACCGCCTGGACGGCGGGCTGGCCGCGGCGGTCGAGAGGAGCGCCGGGCTCGACCGCTACGACGCCTTCTACATCTCCTTGCCGCCCTTCGCTTCGCTGCTTAGGCTCGCCCTCTCCCTCAAACGGAGGTTCCCCGGGAAGAAGCTGATCCTGGAATACCGCGACGAGTGGTTCGACGGATCGACCGCCTACGCCGAGCGGAACCTCCTGGTCCACCGCTACCACCGGGGGAAGAGCCTCTACCGCCTGGCGCGCCACCTCCTGGAGCGGCGCGGGGGGGAAGAGCTGGAGCGGAGCGCCCTCCTCGCCGCCGACCGCGTCGTCGTCGTCGGACGGGAATTCCGGGAGGGGGTCCTCCGCCGGACCGGGGGGCGGAACGCCGAGCGGATCGTCTGGATCCCCAACGGGATCGGGGACGACGAGATCGGGGAGCTCTCCAGGCTGAGGGAAGAGGCGCCCGCCCCCGCCCCCGGCTCGCTCCGACTTCTCTACGCCGGCTCGCTCTTCGGGACGCAGGACATCCGTCCCCTCCTGCGGGCGGTCGACGCGCTCATTGCGGCGGGGAAAATCCGGCCCGGAGAGGTCGCGATCAGCCTCTACGGCCACCACGAGCAGCACGCCTCCGACTGGCCATCCCGCTTTCGGCGGCTGGTCGAGTTCCGGGGGGTGGCTCCCCGCCGGGAGGTCTTCCGCCAGTATTTCCTGAGCGACGTCGTTCTCTTCCTGGTCGGCGACTGGCCGCGGGCGGAGACGATCGTCACCGGCAAGATCTTCGAGTTGATCGAATCCGGCCGGCCCATCTTCGCCCTCCTCCCGGCCGGAACGGGCGGCCTGGCGCGGGAGATCCTGGAGCGGACCGACGCCGCCGTCGTGGCCGACATCCGGGACGAGGCGGCGATCGCCGAAAACCTCCTCGAGCTGGTAGGGATGAAAAAAGCGGGGCGGCCTCTCGGCCGGCCCCGCCGGAACCTGGAGTGGTTCCACGAGCGTTTCCGCTACCCCCGTCTCTGCCGCGAGCTCTACGAGCGGGTCTTCTCCGGCCCGTAGGCGCGGGCCTGTCCCGACGTATTCGTCGGGATGGTTATTATTAATCGCGATATAGAGAACCAAAGGCCCGCGCGCCAGCGGGGCTCCCTACCTGGTGACGGGGACGTCGCCGGTCGAGCCGAAGTAGGCGCGCGAGAGGCCGCGGAGCGACCAGAGGCCGGACGAACCGCGGAAGACGGCGGGATCGTCCGTTCCGTCGCCGTCGAAGTCGCCGGGGCTTGGCGTGTCGAGACAGTTGCCGAAATATATCCGCGTCAGGTCCCGCAGGCTCCACATCCCCGTGCAGGGACGGAAGATACCGCCGGCGCGCCTCCCCGTTCCGGAATAGTCGCCCGGGACGGGGCGGTCGTCCGAGGAGCCGAAGTAGAAGCGGGTAAGGCCGTGGATCAGCCACTGGCCGGCCGCCGGGCGGTAGAGGCCGGCCGCCGCCTCCCCGTCCCCGGCGTAGTCGCCGGGGAGAGGCCAGTCGCCCGAGGAACCGAAATAGAAGCGGGTGAGGAAGCGGACTGACCAGAGCCCGCCCTCCCCGCGGAAGATCGCGGCGTCGCAGGTGCCGTCCCCGTCGAAGTCCGCCGGCGCGGCGCGGTCCTCCGAACCGCCGAAGTAGGCGCGGGAGATGCCGGAGACGGACCAGAGGCCGGAGACGGGGCGGAAGATCGCGATCTCGGCCGTCCCGTCGCCGTCGTAGTCTCCGGGAGCGGGCTGGTCGCCGTCGGCGCCGAAATAGAGACGGGTGATTCCCCGGACCGACCAGAGGGAGAAGGCGGGGCGGAAGATCGCGAGGTCGGCCGCTCCGTCTCCGTCGTAGTCGCCGGACGCGATCACCGCCTCCTCGGGAGGGGCCGAGGGCCCGCAGGTCGGCGTGGGGGAGGGGGCGAAGGGGGTGGGAGTGGCCGGGGAGGAAGGCGTGGGCGAGGGCGGGGGGGAGGGAGTGAGCGTCGGCTCGGGAGTCGGCGTGGCCGATGGTTCCGGCGTGGGCGTCTTGCTCGGCTCGGCCGTGGGGGTGGCCGAGGGCTCGGGTGTCAGCGTCGGCGACGGAGTCGGGGTCTTATAGCCGTAAGGCGTTGGGGAGGGGGTGAAGCAGCGCCCCCGGTCGTAGATCCCGATCGCGGTCTTGCCGCCCCCGTGGTCGGTGAAGGTCGCCCCCGTCCAGTCGGTCACGGCCGAGGCCTGCGCCCAGGAGCCGCCGTCGATGACCTCGGGATAGTTCCAGAGGCCGTAGTCTCCGAAGGTTCCGACGCAGAAGGCCGAGTCGAAGGCGATGTTCCCGCCCACGTCGCTGCAGACGGCGAAGGTGTTGTCGCCGTTCCCGAAGACGTCGTTGTTGCCGACTAGTATCCGGGCGGAGCCGGAGGTCGCGGGAGCGAAGATCGCGGTTTCGGAGTTCCAGGCGATGATGTTGTTGTAGATCTTGAAGCTCGACCCGACGTTGGGTGGGTTCGTGAAGCGCAGACCACCGCGGTTGTTGACCAGGACGTTGTTAATAAAATCGAGGTTGGAAAGATAGGTTCCGTAGACGGCGTAGTTGCTCATATCGCGGAAGACGCAGCCCTGGACGCTGATGTTGAATCCCTGTATCCACTCGATGCCGTATTTGGACTCGGAGAATTCGCAGTTCTTCACCTTCGCGTTAACCGCGTTCGCGCCCAACTGGAGGGCGGTGACGCCCGCGCTCAGAGTGGCAAAAGAGGAATCGGTCACGGTCAGGTCCCACTGCTGGATGATCACGCCGACGATGGGATATTGGAGCGTCTTGATGAAGCTACAATCGTCGATCTTCGGGCCGCCGCGAGGACCGGCCTTCGGGAGAGGCGATGAGGCAGTGGCGGTGAGAAAGTTCTGGATGGATGCGAATTCACAGCCTTTCAATTCCCAGTCGGTTGATTGGTTAAATAAGGCTCCGATACCGGGTCCATTATAGAGGTCTCCGACGATGCGGCAGTTCTCGAAAGTAGCACCCGTGGTGTTGAGACAACGGATGTGGCGGTATTGGGTCTGGATCGTGAAGCCTTTGACGGTCGGATAATTGACGCGGTTGAACCAGATCCCAGTCAAGGTTCCCCAACTTCCGTCCAGGACGACGTCGCCGAGCGCGGAGAAGGTGACCCAGTCGGCCGAAAGCCGGTATACCTCCTCCTGGTAGGTGCCCGCGCCGACCAGGATCGTGGTCCCGGACTGGGCGGCGGCGGCGGCGTGGTCGACCGTCAGGTAGGAGGTCTCCCAGGAGATCCCGGCGTTGCCGTCGGCGCCGGTCTGGCTGACGTAGAGGTCAGCAGCGGGGGCGCTCGCCGCGGAAAGGGCGAGAAAAAGCGTGGCGATAGGACGGATCTTGGCGAGCATGGTCCATTCGTCTCCGGTTGTGACGCGTGGCTCAGGATCTAAAAATTTAAAATATACCCGAAAATGGGGGACAAAGCACGGGGACAAGGGGAGAAGCGACCAGCAAAAACGGGGGCAGCGGGATACGGGCGGCCGGCGCGCAAGATGCTTGATAATGAGGGGAAAGAGGGGTAAATCGTAAAGGACGATAATCTCAGATCTCAGATCTCAAATCTCAAATCTCAGATTTCAAATCTCAAATCTCAGATCTCAAATCTCAAATCTCAGATCTCAAATCTCAAATCTCAGATTTCAAATCTCAAATCTCAAATCTCAGATCTCAGATTTCAAATTTCAAATCTCCAATCTCAAATCCCTCTCCACTCCCCACCCAACCATGAACCTTTCCTACCGGGTCAAGCACGTTTTCCGCCGGAACCTGGTTTCCTACAAGCGCTTCGTCCTCCCGACCCTGGTGGTGAGCCTCGTCGAGCCGCTCTTCTACCTCGTCACCTTCGGGATCGGGATGGGGGCCTACATGGGCTATCTCGGCGGGAAGCCCTACCTGGAGTTCCTCGTCCCCGGCGTCCTCCTCTCCGGGGTGATGATGACCTCCTCCTTCGAGTGCCTCTACGACACCTTCCTCAAGATCGTCCACCAGAAGCTCTACGATTCGCTGATCGCCACCCCGATCTCGGCCGAGGACGCGATCGCCGGGGAGATCGCCTGGGGGGCCTTCCGGGGGCTGGTCAACGGAGTCCTGGTCCTGGTCATGGCGGCGGTCATGGGGGTGCGGCCGCCCTCGGCGGCGGGAGGGGCCTTCCTCCTCCTCCTGATGGCGCTCTCCGGCGTCCTCTTCGGCTCGCTCGCGATCATCGTGACCTCGTTCGCGCCGACCTTCGACTTCTTCAACTATTACACGGAGCTCGTCATCACGCCGATGCTCTTCTTCTCCGGCGTCTTCTTCCCGCTCGACTCCTTCCCGGGCTGGATGAAGGCCTTCTCCCGCCTCCTCCCCCTGACGCACGCGGTCGAGCTCTCCCGGGCCGTCTTCACGGGGGAGCGGCCGCCGGGGATCGCCGGGAACCTCCTCTACCTCGTCGGCCTCGCCGCCGTGGCGTTCTTCGTCGCTTTGCGGATGATGAAGCGGCGGCTGATCAAATAGAAACGCCGCCCCGGGCCTGGCGACGCTGCACCATGCCCTCGCGAGGGGGGATTGCTTCGGCCCCTCCGCTTCGCTCCGGGGCCTCGCAATGACGGTGGCGGGGACGCCGCTCCTACGGAGCCCGGCGTCGCGACAGGAATGTCGCTCCCACGGAACCTGGCATCGCGGCGAGGTCGTCTCGGCATCAGACCGGATGAATCGCTTTTGACAAAAGCGTCGGCCCGGGAGGGCCGACGCTGGTAAAGCCACTGCTCCCTACTGCCTACTCTCTACTCCCTACCTCGTCGCCGGGAGGTCTCCCTTCAGGCCGAAGCCGAGACGGGTGAGACCGCGCACGACCCACTCGCCCGTGGCCTCCCGGAAGATCGCGGCGTCGGCCGAACCGTCTCCGCCGTAATCGCCCGGAACGGGGAGGTCGCCGCTCGCCCCCAGGGCGAAGCGGGTGGCCTCGCGGATCACCCAGAGGCCGTCAGGGGGGCGGAAGACGGTCGCCCGGTCGGCCCCCTCGCCGTTCCAATCGGCGGAGAGCGGAAGGTCGCCGGCCGTTCCCAGGAAGAAGCGGCTTATCCCCCGGAGGGCCCAGAGGCCGTCGGCGGGGCGGAAGACGGCGGAATCGGAAGACCCGTCGCCGTCGTAATCGCCGGGGACGGGGAGGTCGTCGGAGCCGCCGAAGAGGAAGCGGGAGAGGCCGCGCGCCGTCCAGAGGCCGCTGCGGGGGCGGAAGATGGCGACGGCGGGAGAGCCTTCGCCCGCGTAGTCGGCCGGGACGGGGATATCGCCATCGGCCCCGAAGAATACGCGGGTCAGGTCGCGCATCGCCCAGAGACCTTCCGCCGGACGGAAGAGCGCCGCCTCGGCGGTCCCGTTGCCGTCGTAGTCCCCGCTGACCGGGAAGTCGGAAGAGGAGCCGAAGTAGAAGTGGGTGAAGCTGCGGACGGCCCAGAGGCCGGAGGCGGGGCGGAAGAGGGCGATCTCGGAGGTGCCGTCGCCGTCGTAGTCGCCGGATGCCACGGTGAATGGTGAATGGTGAATGGTGAATGGCGTCGGCGAGGGGCTCGGCTGGACGGAGGGCGGGGGTGTCGAAACAGCGGGCGGCGTTGGGCTGGGCGTTAGGGGGAGCGGCCCTTCCAGGGCGAAGACCTGGGTGACCTCGAGCAGGGAGCAACCAGCGATCTCGAGCGCGTCGCCCTCGGCCAGGATCTCCATCCCGGTGAAGTCCTCGATCGGGATGCTGGTGGAGAAGAGGTGCCAGGTCTTCCCGTTTAGGTCGGTGAGGGCGAAGGTTGGGAGGTCGGTGTAGCCGCAGGGATCGGGGGCGGCCGCGCCCAGGCGGCCCCAGATCCGCACCCGGAGGCCGGTGGGGTTCTGATCGCTGTTGGTCGCCTCCGGGGTCCCGTTGATCGCGTTGCCGTCGGCATCGAGTCCGTCTATCTCCAGCCCGTCGTTGTTGCCCCAGTTCGAGGCGACATTGCCGGTCAGACCGGGCATGATCTTCTCCATGGTATAGTAGGCGTCCCCGTCCGTTCCCGCGAACCAGGAGCCCTTCATCACCTCGTCCCAGAGGACGCCGTTGCTGTCCTCGAGGTACATCCATTCGCCGGAGTTGTCCATTACGTTGCCGAACGGATAGACGTAGGCCGCGGTGTGGTCGGAGATCGCGTTGTCGGTGCCTCTCTCGAAGACGACGAAACCCTGGGCCGGTATGGTGATGTCGGAGAGGATGGTGAAATCGGGGTTTCCGTCCTGGGAGTAGATCCGCCAGCGGTGGAGGTTGACCGGGGCGGTCAGGTTGTTGAAGAGCTCCAGCCACTCGTGGTCGGGCGAGGCCTTGGTCCCCATCCAGGCGAACTCGTTGAAGACGACGCGGAAGAAGTGCTCGGGAGTGGGCGTGGGCGTCGGGGTCCGGTAATCCTCCGGGGTTGGGGTGGCGGAGGGGGAGGGCCAGCAGACCGTCTCCAGGCGGACGTTGTCCCACTCGGCGGAGAAGGAGACCGGATCGGAACCGGCCTTCTGCTTCGCCAGGATCCCCAGCCGCACGGCGGAGACCTGGTAGGAGGACCAACCCCACTTGAAGGCGATGTCGTCGCCGATCACCCGCGCGAACTCGGCTCCGTTCCACTCGTCCTCGACCGGGGAGGCCAGGTCGACGTACTTCGTGTTGGGATGGGTCAGGTCGGTGGGGGCGATCCCCAGGATGTCGTGCTTGTAGCGGAGATAGTAGGTGTCCGCGGCGTGGGCGAACTCGACCTCGACGAAGAGACCGGCGTATTCCAGGTGGTCCTCGTCCGCGTTGACGGCGGCGTCGTAGGCCCGGAACCACTTCAGGTGGTGGGCATTGGGATCGGCCACGGCGCCGAAGTCGGCGCTGGTCTGCTCGACCGCGATCCCCTTCCACTGATCTTCCGCCCCTCCGGCGGAGGAGGTCCACTCCAGGCGCCCCGCGTAGGTCCCGTCAACGACGCCGGGCGGGTTGACGTCGTCCCGGCGCTCCCAGGACTGGTAGAGGGGCGCCCCCTCCTCGTGGATCGTGAGCATGGCCCAGGCGGCCGGGGCGCAGGGGGGCGGGGTCGCGCTCGGGGCTGGCGTGGCGGTGGCGGAAGGCTCGGCGGTGGGGCTGGGCGAAGGCAACGGGGTGGCGGAAGGCTCCGGCGTAGGCGTCGGCGTCGGCGTCGGGGTGACAGCGGTCGGAGTGGGGCTTAAGGGCACTTTCGTGGGCGTCGGCGAGAGGGGCGTGGGCGTCGGGCTGGGCGTGATCGGCCCGTAGACCAGGACGTCGTCGAGGGCGAGGTTCCCGGCGTG
>JAEAME010000083.1_pt1 | contig 136396 bp, 88 predicted proteins | sample 8958731 | NCBI WGS metagenome assembly JAEAME01 (sample SAMN16933194, study PRJNA681113) | bioreactor sludge metagenome | isolation source: anerobic bioreactor sludge (Control) | place: India:Bengaluru | collected 2018-10-24
CGGCGGCCGAAAAGGGCATCGGCTTTGTGGTTCTCGACCGTCCCAATCCCCTGGGGGGCACAAAAACGGAAGGACTTCTCACCCGGCCGGGATTTGAATCGTTTGTCAGCCAGTATCCCATCCCCTACCTGCACGGACTGACGGTCGGGGAACTGGCCCTTTTCCTGAACGGCGAAGGGCTGCTGGGTGGCGGAAGGCAGTGCGACCTGCAGGTGGTGCCCATGAAAGGTTGGAAAAGGAAAATGACCTTTGATAAAACCGGTTTGCCCTGGGTTCCCACCTCCCCCCATATACCCCACAGCTACAGCCCCCTGTATTACCCTGCGTCGGGCATTCTGGGCGAGCTGATGGTCATGAGCATCGGCGTGGGCTACACCCTTCCCTTTCAGCTCTTTGCCGCCGGATGGATTGATGCGGAACAGCTGGCAAACAGGATGAACAACCTCCGGCTACCCGGCGTGGCCTTCCTGCCCGTCCATTACACTCCTTACTACAGCATCTCAAAGGGGACCCCGGTACATGGGGTTCAGCTCCACATCACCTCCTTCGAAAAAGCAAACCTCACCCTGGTGCAGTTTTACCTCCTCCAGGAGTGCCATGCGCTCTGGCCCGATAAAAACCCGTTTGAAATGTGCGACCCGTCGCGCCTCGACATGTTCGACAAGGTGTGCGGTTCGGATACCATCCGAAAGGAGTTTTCGCGCTCTTTCCGGGTTTCCTCCATCGAAAAACTGTGGATGGAAGAAACCGGCCCCTTCCGTGAACAGGCGAAAAAATATCTCCTTTACCGCTGAGTCCTGAGCGGCCCGTCCGTTTTCCCCGGCCTCCGGTCCCCTGAACGGAAAGGCTTTCCCTCCTTCATGACAGAACCCTGGCGGATGCCTAAACAGCGGACAGGCCAATCCGGGAGGATTTGTTACCTTTGCGCTTTTACCAAAACGGATTTCATGCGCAGCTGTTTCATTCTTGTTTTCATCCTGCTGATGGGTTTAACCGGAGGGGCAAAGAGGTTTTACGTATCACCCGGGGGCAGCGACCAGAACGCCGGGACAAGTCCCGGTGTTCCTTTCGCGACCTTTGCAAAGGGGCTTTCGGCCCTGGTTGCGGGAGACACCCTTCTGGCCATGGGAGGAACCTATAACCACACAGCCACCCTCAGCATCAGCAAGAGCGGCACGGCCGACAAAAAGTATTACCTGCTGGCGATGGAAGGAGAAAAACCGGTGCTGGTCTTCTCCGGCACCTCCTCCGGGAAAAGGGGCATCAGCCTGACAGGCAGCCACTGGGTCATCCGGGGGCTTACCATCACAAAGGCCAACGACAACGGGATGATCATCTCGGGAGGGCACTACAACCTCATCGAGAACTGCGTTTTCTATGACAACAAGGACAGCGGACTTCAGTTGGGGGGAGGCAGCCATGACAACCGGATCCTCAACTGCGACTCCTACTGGAACGCCGACCCGCCCGATTACGGCGATGCCGACGGCTTTGCCCCAAAAATGGATGTGGGCACCAACAACTATTTTTTCGGATGCCGGGCCTGGCTCAATTGCGACGATGGCTGGGACGGCTACCTCCGGGGTGCCGACAATGCATCGACCATTGTGGAAAACTGCTGGACCTGGAGCAACGGCTACCTGAAAAACGGAAGCGACCCCGGGTCCAGTGCCAACGGCAACGGTTTTAAAATGGGTGGGAGCGACGACAAGAATCTCCGGCACCATTTCATCGTCAGGAACAGCCTGGCTTTCGACAACAAATCGAAAGGCTTTGACCAGAACAACAACAAAGGCTCCATGGCCGTATACAACGGCACCGCCTTCCGCAACAAGGGAAACGGCTTCAGCATCCCCTCGGCGCTGGCATCCGGACAAACCGCCACCGTCAAAAACGGTTTGCTGGCGCAAGGAAAGGTTAACCTCGGCAGTTTTGTCATTCAGGAGGCCAACAGCTGGAGCGGCGGTTTCACCGTCTCCCCCTCCGATTTCCTGAGCATGGACACCACAGGTGTCTCAGGCCCCCGCAAGGCCGACGGAAGTCTTCCCGAACTGCCCTTTATGCGACTGTCTGCGGGCAGCAGGCTGATCGACGCCGGCGTGGAGGTAGGCCTTCCCTTTCGCGGAAAAGCCCCTGACCTGGGCTGCTTTGAAACCGACGAAGGCATGGGGGTGGTTCTGCCCCGCACCGGCGGCGGCACTTTCGACCTGAAAATCATCCATGCCGGCGATTCATACATCTATGCCAGCTATAACCCCGTGACCACCGCCCGCTTCACCTACGAGCTGATGACCCTGCAGGGCTCACTGGTCTGGAAAAAACAGGAACAGGTCGTGGCATCGGCCAGAAACCTCGTAACCATCGAAGGCAGCCACCTACCTTCCGGTGTCTATCTGTTCCGGCTGTCCTCCTTGGGCAGAAGCCAGTCGGCAAAGGTCATATTACCCTGATCATGGCCAGATAGTTCTCCGTTGGGATGTAGGGGGGAATGCTGTTCCCCGACCCCAGGGCATATCCTTTCAGACGGGTCCGGGCCAGCAATGCGGAAGCCCTTTCAGAGATCCGCTCCGGCGGCATGGTGGCCAGGAAATCCATATCGATCCCTCCGAGGATGGCAATCCGGCCTCCCCACCGGCGGTAAGCCTCCTCTACCGGAAGGATGACATCCTCAAAGGAGTGTTTCGCATCGTACCCCAGGTCGCCGATGACCTCTTCCATCAGGTCATATACATTTCCGCACGAATGGAGAATCGCCGGTTTGCCTGCCCGGTGCGCAACCTGTACGATCTTACGGTGCCAGGGAAAAACAAACTTCCGCATGCTGCCGGGATCAAAAATGGTCTGCGTTTTAAAGCCCCAGTCATCGTTGACCAGCAGGGCGCCCACACTCTCATGGGCTGCGCAATGCTCGTAAAACCGCAGCAGCCGCTTGCCTACGGCGTCGAAAACATCGGCAGCCAGCTCCTCATCCTCGCAGATCATCGTGCACATGCGCTCAAATCCCAGCAGTTCGGTCACATTCTCCAGCACTCCCCCCGGCCCGGGGGTTACAAATTTCATTCCGGCGGGAAGAAGCGCCGCATACCGGTCAAAGACTCCGTAGTCGCCCTCGTCGGGATCGGGCCAGGGATAAGCCAGGAAACCCGCCCGGTCCCGGATCACCGCCCCTTCGTTCGCCGATACGGAAGCTTTTTTCTGCCGGGGGCCGGTTTCGAAAACCAGAGAAGGGTAAAACCGCGCCGGGATGGTCACATGGTCGTAGCCTGCATTGTGAAAGGCCCGGATGGTCAGCAGGAAATGATCTTCCATGTTTTCCGGATGGTGGCCGGGCATACCCGCCAGCCAGCCATTCAGCTCTTCGTTGGTGAAATACTCAAACAGGACGGGACGGTCTGATTTCCGCCGCTCCAGCACCTTCAGCAGCTGCCCGAAGTCAGCCGGGTATTTCCTTATGGGAAGAAACATGGTTCAATCGTTTTACCGGTTCATACAACTCGCAGATGACCCTCCGGAATGGTGGCTGCCGCCGGGGTGACCGCCCCACCCGGCACAACCGCCGGCGTTCCGTTATTGTGTCCTGAAAAAAAGCCCTCTTTGTTGCCGTGTACCGGCAAGGGGTTCCAGCCGGTAATAAAACTGTCGTTCCTCTCCGCAGGGGTTCCCGGGTGAATGAGCAGCCTCCCAGTTGTGGCAGCTACCAGCAAGAAAATCATGAAGACATTCCTCATGGCTTTTCAAAAAAACGGACGATTTGGGTTACCAGGTTGCAGAGCCCATCCGCAGGCAGAACCGTCTCAAGCGGAAAACCGAACACCAGGGAGCGGTGGCTGCCCCGGTAAGCCACCCCTGCCGACACGTTGTTGTCGGTATAGCGGAAGCAGGTAAAGCCTTCGCCGCAGGGTTCGATGCCGTCGGGCGCCTCCGCCGCATAAATCGCGGAATCGGAACCGGCGTTGAAGCCGCCCCTGAAGTCAAACCAGGGTTTAGCCCGGTCGGTGCCGTAAAAGCGGCCCGTGGTGCAGCCATGGCCGGTCCGGAAGGTGAAACAGAGGACATCCCTCGCAAACCGGGCCGCGGATGAATCCTCCTGCAGGGTCAGGTCGGTGCCCGCATAGGCTCCCGACAACAGCAGATTGCCTCCCCGCCCCGCAATCTGTGTCAGTTTGCCGATCAACTCCGGGGTGTAAATGCGGAATTCCGAAAGCTTACCACCGGCAGGCGGCGAGGTGCTTTTTTCCTCACCCAGCAGCAGATCGACCAGGAAATATTCCGAAGGGTCGAACCGGGCAGACTCGAACAGCTCATCGCTCACGGTGACCACGTTGTACCCCGCCCGGAGGAAAGCAGCGGCATGAAGAGCGGAAAAATCAAAGCTGTTGCCGGGGATCCTCCGGTTTTCACCGTCTGCATGGCTGCTGCCCCACCCCGGGTTGTCATCGTCGGTCCACGCCGACCGCCGGTCATAATCATATTGATTGCCTGTGTAAGCATCATTGGCATGCCAGGCGACCCCTTCATCGCGCCACCACTCGATGCCCCCCCGTTCCGGGGAGTCGAACATGGCAGGGCCGCAGATGCGGTCGAAAGCGTTAACGATAAGCACGGTACCCCGCGGTTGTGCAGCCACTCCTGCCGTAAGGGTCTCCGAAGGGAAGCTCTCCCCGCCCCCGTTGAGGGCGGTTACCCTGACTTCCAGAAGCTCTCCGGAAGCGGCAGCAGGCAGGCGGCAGAAGGGTTCGCTCACCAGGGTGCCTTCATCCCAGCCGCTCCTGTTCAGCTGCCGGTAGACCTTGTAGGATTCAGCAACCGCCGTGGGCTCCAGGGGATCGTCCACCGGCCGCCAGGTCAGCAGCAGCAGGGAATCACCCTCCAGACGAAGCCCGAATTGGTCTACCGGCAGGGGATGCACCACAGGGTTCCGGTTTTCGCGCGCTGCCTGGAAACGGAGCATTCCCTTGTAGATGGAGCGGGCGGCCGTGAACCGGAACCGCGGGTCGAGGCCCAGCCGCATGTCGGCGAGGTTCTGATGAGAGAGCAGCTCCAGCAGCATGGCCGGAGCGTTGGGCCTCCACGCCTCGGAATAGGGACGGTCCCACAGCCCCCGGCGGGTCCAGCGGGGATGGTACAGAGCCCGTATGTCGGCGACAATCTGGGTCTGTACCAGGTCGGTGAGATCGCGGCTGGCCATCCGCGATGTGCCGTCGGGAAACCGGCCGCTGTCGGCCAGGGTGCTGTAAATGCCCAGGGTCCCGACAATCGTATCTCCCCGGGTGATCCCCGCGTCGGTATGAAATGCCAGCGACAGGTCGACAGGGATGTGCAGTCCGGGGGCCTGACGGTTTTTCTGCGGCCCACAGGGGGCCCCCATCAGGTAATTCACCCACTCTCCGCGCGACTGATAATCGTCGTTGTAATCGTTCCGCCCGCCGTTCAGGCTGAAAACCAGCGTATCCGGAAATCCCGCATACTGGAGGTAATACCGGGCTGCCTCCCGGTAACGGGGTTTCCCGCTGGTTTTCCAGCTGTATTCCTCCGGACGCTGGGAAACGGAAGGCGCATGTCCGGCAGATAAGGAATCGGAAACAACAAGCGGGGCGGAAGGCCGGCGGGCGACATTTCCCATTCCACCCCCGAACCGGACGGCATCAAGCGAAATGAGCTCCCCGGGCTGCCCCCGCAGGCTAATCGTCACCGACTGGCGCAACGGATCGGGCTTGTCCCCGCCCGGAAAGCGGAAGGTGCCCAGGAATACCCAGGTGCCGCCGCCCATGCGCTGGTTCACCCGGAAACGGTGCTCGCCCCCGCCGTCACGGACCGTGCAGAGCACCTCCCGGCAGCTGTTTTCATGGCTCCGGTAAGAAACGCTGACAGCATAGGTTCCCTCTTCCAGACGGGGCAGGTAAACAGCCTCCCCGTCCGCCGCAGTTTCATAATCCAGCGAGGTGCCCAGCACAAAGGGGTTTTCTCCCGGGAAAAGGGTGTCCTTCGCCAGAAATCCCGCTCCTCTGCCCGCCGGTCCGGCATCGCGGGGCAGCAGACAAAACGAACCGGGAGAAGAACGGTCGTTGTCGACGATGACCTCCAGGGGTTGCCAGTCGCGCTCCACAGGCAGCAATACCGTGGCTCCGCTGTTTTCAAGCATCGGCACCAGATAGGGAATGACGATGCTTTTGGTGTAGATATCCTCCACCGTACTGAACAGCCGCGCGCGCTGCCATTCCCAACGGTCATACGTTGCCTCGTAATACCAGCCGTGGCTGCTCCACAGGGCAATGTGGCTGCCAAAAAGCCCGTTTTCAGGCACCGGCCCATCCATCCGGCGGAGCAGCGGAATCCGCACCTCCTCCCGCGGCAGGCGAAAACGTCCCTCATCGGGAATGAGCGAACGTCTGAACAAATTGGGCACCAGCGTTTCCAGCCGGCGGCCATCCGAAAACAAGATCAGCTCCCAGTTCCGGAACCTCCTGCCCAGTAACGCCGCCACCGACTCCCTCAACACCCCGATGTCGGATTCCCTCACCGGCATGTAAGACAAAGGCCTGCTGAAGAAAAACTCTATCCGCTTACGCGGTTCCTGCACCGCCACCGAATCCAGGGTTATTTTCCCCAGGTGATCCCAGCCCTTCAGGGGATTCACCCACCCTACGGGCTGCTTCCCGATGCGGCGGGACAGCCGTTCCGCCCTGGCTTCTCCCGCCTGTGCCGGCAGCCAGAGAGAGAAGAATAAAAGCAACCCTCCCGCCAGGGTGCGCATGAAAAACGGGGTCTTCAGTTCCATCGGCCGTTTTTTCAAAATTAATGCATTTGAGATTCGGTCTGCCCCGGCAAACATCAATTTTTAAACCCTTCCCGGAAAGGGCGGGCAACTTTCCTCCCGTCGGCCGGCTTCAGTTTTCATGGTCCGGCCGGCCGGAAATTCCCCGGTGAGGAACGGCAGGACTCCGGTATCGACCATGACTGCCTCAGCCCGTGCGCTTGTCCTTTTCCTTCCGGCCGTAAAAGATTGCATCCGCCGGAATTCACTTTTTTTATTTTTCTTTGCCTGATAAGAGCGGACCCTCGCAGGGAAAGGCCGGCCGGGAGGAAGAAGTTCCGCGATGGGGCTCCTGCCGGATGCCCGGGTAGCATGCAGATGCATAACCTGATACCGCCGGCGACGATAACTTCAAAACAAGGACTATGAAGATAGTGGTTCTGGATGGGTACACCCTGAATCCCGGGGACCTTAGCTGGAAGGGACTGGAGGAGCTGGGAGAGCTGGAGGTGTTTGACCGGACTCCTGCCGGACTGGTGATGGAAAGGGCCCGGGCGGCGGAGGTGCTCTTCACCAACAAGGTGATTCTCGGTCGGGAACAGATAGCCGGATTGCCCCGGCTGAAATACATCGGGGTGCTGGCAACGGGAACCAATGTGGTGGATACCCTTGCAGCCTCCGAAGCCGGTGTCACGGTCACCAACATTCCTGCCTACAGCACAGCCTCCGTGGCCCAGCTGGTATTTGCGCATCTTCTGAATTTCACCAACCGTGTGGAGCTGCACGCCACCGAGGTGAGAAACGGGAAATGGAGTTCCCAGCCCGATTTCAGCTACCAGAGCAGTCCCCAGACCGAGCTGGCGGGGAAAACCCTCGGAATCGTGGGATTTGGGAGGATCGGGCAGTCGGTGGCGGGACTGGCGCAGGCTTTCGGCATGAGGGTTTTGTACTACAACCGCTCCCCAAAAAACATCCCGGCGTTGCAGGCCACCCCGGTCAGCCTGGAAACCCTTTTTGCGGATAGCGACTTTGTGACCCTTCACTGCCCGCTGACCAGCGAAAACAGGGGTTTCGTCAATAGCAGCCTCCTGTCGCTCATGAAACCAACCGCCTTCCTGGTCAACACCGCCAGGGGGCCCCTGATCCGGGAGGAGGAGCTGGCCGGATTCCTGAACAAAGGACTCCTTGCCGGTGCGGGCCTTGACGTGCTGTCAACGGAACCCCCGGCTCCCGGCAACCCCCTGCTCTACGCCCTCAACTGCCACATCACCCCCCACCTGGCCTGGGCAACCTTCGAAGCACGCTCCCGGCTGATGGCAATGGCTGCCGGCAACCTGAAAGACTTCCTCGAAGGCCGGCCCTGCAACCGTGTGAATTAATGTCCGCCCAGGTTGAAACCTCGCCGCAATTTGTTATTTTTGAATTCAAATGGCAGGAAATATGACAACAAGAAACCACCTCGATGATACCGACCTGAAAATACTGGAGATCATCGGCCAGAACGCCCGGATCCCTTTCAGGGATGTCGCCGGTCAGGTAGGTATTTCAAGAGCAGCGGTACACCAGCGGGTCAACCGGATGATCGAACTGGAGGTGATCACCGGGTCGGGATACCACATCAGTCCCAGGAAGATCGATTACCGCACCTGTTCCTATGCCGGAGTATTTCTGGAAAAGGGAGGAATCTACGGCGATGTGGCCATGAAGCTGAAAGAGATCCGGGAGGTCGTGGAGTGCCACTACACCACGGGGCAGTATGCCATTTTCATCAAGGTGTACGCCCGCGACAACGAACACCTGAAAAACATCCTGAGCGAAAAAATCCAGAAGATACCCGGTATCCTGAGCACCGAAACGATCATTTCGCTCGAGGAAACCTTCAAACGGGTATTGCCGGTTTATCCCTGACCGCCCGTTCTTTGCCGGGCTGTCTCAAACATCAGAACGGCGGCGGCGGCCGCCACGTTCAGGGATGCAATGTTCCCCGCCAGGGGGATCCTCACCTGGCCATCCGCCAGGGCGAGAAGCGCCGGGGAGATCCCTTTCTCTTCAGATCCCAGGATGAGAGCCACGGGGCCTTTCAGGTCGGCATCGTAATAGCAACTCGATCCTTTTTCGGTGGCGGCAATCAGCCGGAGCCCCGAATCGCGGAGAAACCGGAGGGTGCCGGCCATGCCGGCTGCCCGGCAGAGGGCTATGTTCCCCAGGGCTCCCGCAGAGGTCTTCATGGCGTCCTCCCCGATCCGCGCCGACCCCTTCTCCGGAAATACCACCCCATGGACCCCCGCACAAACCGCCGTCCGCACAATCGCCCCGAAATTCCTGACATCGGTCACCTGATCCAGCACCAAAAGAAACGGATCTTCCCCCTTTTCATACAAAGCGGGCAGCAATTCCGCCAAAGAAATGAAATCCACGGGCGCTGCCAGGGCCACCACCCCCTGATGGTTCTTCCGCGTTATCCGGTTGATCTTCTCCACCGGCACATACTGGAACGGCACCCCGTATTCCCGCAGCACCCGCAGCAGCTCAGCGGCGAGTTCGTTCGACAAGCCATTTTTTATCAGCACCTTATCAATGCTGCGACCCGCTTTCACCGCCTCCATGACCGCCCGGGTTCCATAGATATACTCCTCCCTTCCTACCAGTTTTTTTTCTCTTTCCATTTTTCCAGTTCCAGATGTTCCTTTTCCCACTCCTCCAACGCCAAGGCCAGCGCCCCCTTCAACTGCTCATAATCGGTGAAAAAACCGCCGGAGGTGATCCTGGATGAATCAGCCAGCAGTTGATCCATCTCCGCCAGCTGAACCTCCATCCGGGTGATCCCCTCCTCAATACCGGCAATCTTTTTCTCGGTTCTGGAGATCACCCGGTTGATCTCCTTCCGCATTTCAAAGGAAACCTCCTGCGAAGCGGAATCACCGGGGCTGTCCCGGAGCTCCTGCGCCGCCCGCTGAGCCGAACTCCTTTTTTCAAGCTCCCTGAGCGAATCCAGCTTCTTCTTCCGCAGGAAATCGTAAATCCCGCCCAGGTGCTGCCTGATCTTCTTGTTCCGGAATTCATATACGCAGGTCACCAATCCGTCGAGGAAATCGCGGTCGTGCGACACCACCAGCACCGTACCGTCGAAATTTACAAGCGCCTGTTTCAGGATATCTTTCGACTGCATGTCAAGGTGGTTGGTAGGCTCGTCGAGAATCAGGAAATTGACGGGTTCGAGCAGCAGGCTGATCATCGCCAGCCGCGACCGCTCCCCTCCCGAAAGAACACTCACCTTTTTGTCCACCTCCTCACCCGAGAAGAGAAAGGCACCCAGCATGTCACGGATTCTGGTCCTGATCTCTCCGGCGGCCACCCGGTCGATGGTTTCCAGGACCGTCAGTCCCGGGTCCAGCAAATCGGCCTGGTTCTGGGCAAAATAGCCGATTCTGACATTATGCCCGATCTGCAGGGAACCCGAAAAACCGATCTCCTGCATGAGGATGCGTGCCAGAGTGGTTTTACCCTCCCCGTTGCGCCCCACAAATGCTATTTTTTCTCCGCGGGCCACCGAAAGGTCCACCCCCTTCAGCACCTCCAGCTCCCCGTAGCATTTGCCGATGTCGCGCGCCTCAAGCACCACGTTCCCGGAACGGGGCACCTGCGTGAAGCGGATCAGAACTGCCTGATTGTCTTCAGGCTCTATTTCCAGCCGATCGATCTTCTCCAGGCTCTTGATCCTCGACTGCACCTGCACGGCCTTGGTAGCCTTGTAACGGAACCTTTCAATGAACCGCTCGGTGTCGGCGATCATTTTTTGCTGGTTGCGGTAAGCCGCCAGCTGCTGCGCCCGCTGTTCCTCCTTCCATCGCCGGAATGCGGTGTAATTCATCTTCTGGTCGGAAATCCTCCCCAGCGAAATCTCAACCGTCCGGGTGGTCACGTTGTCCAGAAAGGCGCGGTCGTGCGACACCAGGATGACCGACCCGCGGAAGAACTTCAGGTAATCCTCAAGCCACTGGATCGATTCGATGTCCAGGTGGTTGGTGGGTTCATCAAGCAACAGAAGGTCGGGTTTCCGGAGCAGCAGCTTGGCCAGCTCTATGCGCATCCTCCAGCCCCCGCTGAATTCGGAGGTGTTCCTGCTGAAATCGCTCCTTTCAAAACCCAGCCCGGTAAGAGCCTGTTCGATATCAGCCTCACAGTTGTTTCCTCCCAGCAAAAGGTAACGGTCGTTTTTTTCATGCACCTCCTCCAGGAGCCGCAGGTAATCCCCGCTATGGAAATCATGACGGCCTGAGATTTCCTGCTGCAGGGTTCCGATCTCATCGCGGAGGGTAAGAATATGGTCGAAGGCGCTTTCGGTTTCCTGCCACACCGTGCGCAGGTCGGCGACCTCCATTTGCTGGGGCAGGTAACCAATGACCAGCTCCCGGGGCGCAGACACCTTCCCCGATGAAGGCGACGCCAGTCCGGCAATGATCCGCAAAAGGGTGGTCTTACCGGACCCGTTTCGGCCGGTAAGACCGATCCTGTCGCGCGGCCCCACCAGGAGGCTGATCTCCCGCAACAACTCAAAACCCCCGAAACTAACCGATATCTTTTCAAGTGAAACCATGGTCCCGTACAAGGTGGTGCAAAGATAATGAAAGGGGCGGAATTGCACCCGGCGGTCCGCCGGGCATGCCAACCCAGGACCGGGTTCCTGCCGGGGGCATTTTAAGGAGCCGAAGCGGCCCGCACATCCCAGGCTGCCGTTGCGGTAACACCGGAAATGGCTATCCTGCCAACCCGTCCGGGAACTTTTCCCAGGGGGGGCCGGAGGAACCCTCCGGCGGGGGGTCAGAGCCATTTCCGGCGCCTTACCTCACAAAATTCCTGCGGGAAGTGTCTCAGTACGCTGTGAAATGGTAGCTTCCCGATCCCACCCGTACCAACCTTCTGCCATTTTCATAGCCCAGGAGCCCTCCGGCCGGCAAAGGGTTCCCCCCTTCCCGGACTGTGGCCTCTTCGGCCACCGGGAGGCGCACCAAAGCTGTGGCGTTGACAGGAACGACCAATTTCAGCTCGAAACGCTCCCCCTCCTTCCTCCAATCCGTCCTGACAGTTCCGTAAGGCGATTCGAAGGTTGCCGATGCGGCGCAGATGGGGCCCGCCGGCTGGGGAGCAATCTCCAGTTCGCGGAAGGCCACGGAAGCCCCGGTCTGGTTGATGCCGGCAAGTCCCGAATAAAACCATTCCATGAGATGGCCCAGCATCAGGTGGTTGTTGGATACCCGTTCCAGCGCGGCCCACGACTCGGTAAGGGCGGTGGCTCCTTTTTTCAGCTGAAATCCGTATCCGGGCACATCGTCGCGCGCATTCATTTCGTAAAGCAATCCGGCAGCCCCGCCGTCCGACAACGCCCGCACCAGATAATGAAAACCTATGTCGCCTGCGGTGAGCGCTTTACCCGATCCGGTCACCGACTCTACCAGCGAACCAAAAACAGCCTCCCTCCGGCTGCTGTCGGCCAGCCCCAGCACCAGGGGCATGGCCTGCGCAGTCTGGCTGCCGGTGGCATAGCGGCTGGCAACCGGATCGAAAAAGGTGCGGTTGAAGGCCTGACGCACCTCTTCCGCCAACGCAGCATACCGCACCGATTCAGCGCCCCTCCCCAGAAGCTCAGCCATCGCGGCAAGCAGGGTAAGATCGTGGTAGTAAACGGCCGTAGCCGTAAGGGCCACCGGCGTCAGCTGGGCATAGCCCGGCGGTTCGGGTCCCAGATCATACCAGTCGCCCAATCCGAAATCCAGGATATGTCCTTCCGCCTTGGAGCCCAGGTAAGCCGCATAGCGGGTCATCATATCCCACGATTCTTCCATGGGACGGCGGTCGCCATACCATTTCCAGAGCAGCCAGGGCAGGATGATGCCGGCGCTGCCCCATTCCGGCGAATCGAGGAAACCCCCGTCAAAACGGGTGAACTCAGGGGCGGTGGCCGGAATCATGCCGCTTGGAAACCGGGCGTTTTTCATGTCGCGGATCACCTTTCGGTACAGAAGGTGAATATCGAAATTGTACCGGATGCTGTTGCCCATGAGAAAGGTCTGCTCAAGCCAACCCAGTTTCTCACGGTGGGGGCAATCGGTCAGCACACTTTGCATATTGCTTCGGATAGCCCACATTATCAGATGGTTGATCTTGTTGAACAATTCCTCTGAAGTGTGAAAAGTCCCTAAAGAAGGAGCCGAATTCCGGGTATGAAGCATGGAAATCCCCTGAAGCACGGGGAGGGACGGATCGCCCACAACTGCCGCGGGTCGGGCTCCCTCCACCTCAAGATACCGGAACCCGTAATAGGTGAAACGGGGAGCCCAGGTTTCAGTCCCTCCGCCCCTGAGAATATAGGTCAAATAGTAGGGTTTGCCGGTCGCCCCCTGCATCACCCTTCCGCTGCTGTCTACCAGTTCCCCGGGTGTCATCCTGACCGTGTCGCCTTTGTTGCCCCTGACCCTGATTTCCACGATGCCCGATGCATTCTGCCCGAAATCGCAGAGAAAAAGTCTCCCGCTGCTGTCGGGGGAAGTGATTTTTACCGGTTCCAGCCTTTCCATAACCCTGACAGGGTAGTCCCTTTCGGCTTCCAGGCGGCCGCAGGGCGGTTGAACCGGCACAGGCTCCCGCCAGGAGCTGTCATCAAACCCGGGCTTGTCCCATCCCGCATCCTCACGCGTCGCATCGTAGCATTCCCCCCCGTAAATACTGCTGAAAACCAGCGGACCAGCCTTGGTTCTCCACTCGGTGCCGCTTGTCACCCTCTCCATGCCACCGTCGGCATACCGTAGCTGCAAAAGAAAGCGCATTTTCGGATTGCCATAGGCGGTTATCAGTTTCCGGAAACGGCTGTTGGGGACGATGTAAAAGCCGTTCCCCAGGATCACCCCCGCCGCGTTTACCCCCTTCTTCAGCATCGATGTCACGTCGAATACATTGTACAGGCAAAGACTGTCATAATGGGTCCACCCGGGCGACAGGAAATGATCGCCCACCTTTTCTCCGTTAAGCCTCAATTCGTAATGGCCGAGGCCGGTGACAAACACCAGCGCCTCCTTCAATCCCGCCCTGACGTTGAATTCCCTGCGCAGCAGGGGCAGCGGATGGTTGCCGGCGGGCTTGTTTTTCCATTCGGGATGGAAGCCCGGAACATGGATTCCGGGTACAATCCTGTCCTCTGCCGGCAATTCATCGTAGCCTATCCAAAGGGCACCTTCCCAATCCTCCGGTTTCTCCAGCCCGGTGATGAAAGAGGCCGGAGAACTCCAGTCCGATCGGTTGCCCCGGTTATCCCAGATCCTCACTTTCCAGCCATAGGAGGTCGCCGGCTGCAATTCGGGCCCCTCGTACGGAAGGGCTAGGCTCAAGCCGCTCTCCCTTCTCCCCGGATCCCACACGACGGCTTTGGTCCGGGAATCCCAGACCACCAGATGAAAGGCTGCCTGGGTTACATCGCGCATTTCCGACTCTGCTTTCCAGCTGAAATTGACCTCCGCAGGGGAGATGCCTGCGGGAGAGGGATGAAATCCGCAGGAGAGGGAGGTCACCCTCACTGCGTGATGGTTGCAGGCGGCCAGGAAAGCCAGGGCTGCCCCGGCCAGGGCAGCAGACAGATTCACTTTCAGGGACATAGGAGCTATCTTTAGTATTCCAATTACCAGCAGAAACGGGCCGGGGAAACGCAACGGGAGTGTACCTGAGGCACTTCAGACCGACTACGGCAAAAGACCCGGGTCAGGGAACAGCGGTAAGGGTCACCGGCCCCAGGAGCCCGGCGGGCAGTAACAGCCTTCCTTCCAGGCGGTAGGGCGCGGTGGTCCGGGTGACCGGTATTCCCGTAGCCACGTCGTGATCCCCTTTGATCCGGTTGTGCCAGCTGTTGGTGACTTCCAGTTCCAGTTCGTTCTGGCCTTTACGCAGGCAGCCGTCAATCCTCACCCCGGGGGAGGGAGTCCAGCAGGTTCCGCACACCGTTCCGTTCAGCCGCACCCTCACCAGGTCATGGCAAAGCCCCGGATCCAGGTACACCCGTCCGCCGGCACCGGACTCCCTGTCCCAGGGAAATTCCACCCTGTAAACGGCCGTCCCCGAATAATGGCGTATCCGGGGATCGGCGTCAAGGCTCCAGTCGGCCAGGGTCTTCATGACCACCGGCGCTTCCGGCCCCCCGTACTGGGTGTCGAACTGAACCAGCCAGGGTCCATCCAACTCCATCACAGGTTTTGTTTCCACCCACGAAGCTGCTGCGGCAGCTGCGGCAGCCGCAGCAGCCACCGGACGTTGCCTGAACAGCACAAACAGCGATTCCCGGGGAAGGAAACGGTAAGGCAGTGTCGTTACTCCCTCCTTCTCCTCCCATTGAACGCAAGGCCTGCGTTCTCCGGTAAGGGGATCCATCAATTCGGGAGTTTTTCCCCCGATACGGAATGAAAGATTTAAATAAAGTGTAGAATCCTTTTGATTAGCAATGAAGTATATATCGTCATCCGCCTCTCTTCTATGAGTCCATGCCAGGTTGGTTTCCCGCTCTCCCATCATTTCTGAAGCCATAAAATCGGGAGGCAGCCCCAGGATATCGAAAGTGGGCAGCAGCCAGGGACCCCGGATGATCCGTCCGGCACCCAAAGCGGTGCAGACCAGGGTATGGCCTTTCCCGTCGTCGAGAACCCGTTCTTTTCCGGAGAACAGGAGTTCCATGGTTTTTTGCAGTTCGGCATCGCCGTTTGGATCGTTTTGCCATCCCGGGGTGCCGGCCGGCAACTCCATAAATAGAAGGGTGGCCCCCTGTCGGGCCAGTTCAAGAAGTTTTACGGCCACCTCCCGGCTCATACGGAAGGGCCCCGGCGCCATCTTCCTGCTCCCCGGGATGACCAGCAGGTCGTACGACACCCCCGAAGGCAGCACAATCCGGTTGTCTTTCACCGTCGCCAGCCGCAACAGGGCATCCCGGTTGAAGGAGTCGTACCGGTAACCCCGGAGAGGATCGCACCATTCCGCCGGATCGGCCATGGCGGCCACCGTCCTGACGCCGGCGGGGAGTTCCCTGACCAGAGAGGGGTCGTTCCGGAGCCTTTTTCCTTCGGCAGCCACCCTGTCGACACCCATGATCCCGGGAAGTACCGGCACCAGGCGGTCAGGAAGAATGGCCCTCCGGGGAATCTCCTCTCCCGTGAAAAGGGCAATATCACTCACCGGAACCCCCTTCTGAAGAATTTCCTGTACACGGGCGATGTACTCCACCCAGGCACGGCCGGTACCCCACCAGGTCTGGTCGCGCTGAAAAAAAAGGCCCACCTTGTCGAGGGTCATCCCCGGCTTGCGGTCCTTCCAGGGATTGTGCGCGAAGACATGAAAGGCCAAACGGTTGATGCCTGCGGCAAAATTGCGGTCTGCCAGGGTTTTAAGCATCCCTGGGTGTTCATCCCAGTCGAGTCTTATCTCGGTAAAAGCCTCCGCCTGGACGATCCGCTTCCCGTAAAGGTGAGCGGCCGATACCGCATCCAGGATATCGTTGGGCTTGTCGTGCGAAGGGCTCCGGAGCCAGAATTCCCCCATGGGGATGTCCGTCTCCCGGTAATGGGCCATTCCATCGCCGCAGAAGACAGGAGCGGTGCTTTCGGCACTGAAAAGGCAGTTCCTCTCGTGTGCCAGCCCGGCCAGCAGTCCGAAGAAATTCTCTTCGGCCAGTTCCGAAAGAGTCATCCTGACATCGTACAGCACCTTCTCCGAAACAGCGGCGCTCTGAACGGGGAAACCAGCCATGACAGGCAGCCAGGACAACAGGTCGTACCCCCTTTTTTTGAGGAATTCCTCCCTGAAAACAGGCGACCAGTTCTGGCTTCCGCATTCCCAGCTGTCGACGTGGAAAATCTTCATTACCCTGGCGGCTTCCGGCCCTGCCTGTCTGAACAATTCGCCGAACCAGCGGTCGAACTGCAACGTAACCGCTTCGGGATTGAGTTTATCGCACTCCAGCCCCAGCCCCCCTCCGCCGGTATAGTTGGTGTGGCCCGTGGAGGTGTGGCCCATCCGCAGGATCATCCAGTCCCCCTCCGGGACCTCCCAATCCAGGATACCCTCCTTATCCATGAAGCGGGTGATCTCTGCCAGGGCGGAGGGATCGATGCAGGCAGAAGCAGGGATCTGCTCCTCCCCGTTTCTGCCGGCGATGCGCCAGATGACCCCCGATTTGCCTTCATACTGATCGATTTTTGTCAGCCCTGAAAGTTCAATGCCGGAAATCTGGAGCTCCGGCGACCATTTGGCATTGTCGAGGTCCTCGGCGCCCGGTTCCGATCCTGCGGGATCGTATACAAAGCGGAAATGACGGGCGGTGACCGGATCGATCCGGTGGGTGGAGGCTATTCCCAGGTCCTGCCATCCGTGGCGGTATGGCTCCAGCCGGCAGTGAGGCCTGAAATGAAGCCCGTCGTCGCTGACTTCCAGGATCAGCCTGTTGGACTGATAGTTATGCCACCCCGTGGTCAGAACGACCGACCGGCAGGTCAGGGGTTCGGCAAACGAAAAACCGATCCGGCAGCTATCGCGCGAAGAAAAGGAACGGCCGCCGGATTCTCCTGATAAAAGCCGCAGTCCTTTGTCACCCAGGGTCGAAGAGGCGTCCTTCAGCCGCCTGCGCGAAGAATGGTCCCAACCCGACGGAGCGGGAAAGGCATACAGGGCAATGTCGCGGTAATACCCGCTTACGGCCGGCGGTTGCGGCAATCGGATCCTGACATGCTGTCCTCCGCTGACAACCGTGTCAGACCAGACCACCTTTTGCATCGACAGCTCAGGGGTGATCCAGGGGCCCCCTGCGGTGGTAAACCCATCGCACGCATGAAAGGCCAGCTGAAGCCCCAACCGGTCGGCCTCGCGGCAGGCAAAGCCTGCCATCCGCCACCAGCCGGGAGTCAGCTGCCGCAGGGGAAGCGGATAATGAATAGAGGCATTCGTATCCTTGATGGCAAAAAGGTAGGCCCCTCCGATGCCGGCATCGCGCATGGCCTCCAGATCGGCCGTGATCCCCTCCGCTGAAACGGCTCCATGCATCCAGTACCAGAAAACCCAGGGCCTGGCATCCCCTTCGTCCGCCGGGAAGGAACCGGGTTCCACTCCTTTCCGGCAGAAACCCAGCAGCAGGGAGGCAAACAGCACCCCCCACAGAAGAGTTGCGGTTTTCCGGACCGGAAAGCCCCGGAGGACTGTCAGATAATCTCGCTCTTTCATAGGTTTCTTCAGGGTTTGATGAAGGCAAGACGGCTTTTCCCCAGGTCGCGCGAAGTGGCCACCGCAATGCCCCTTTGCTGCTGTTTGTTCACAGCGCAATAAAAATGGTAGACCACCCCACGGTAGCTTACTACGAACGACTTATGGGCAAACTGATTGTCGTAGGGCTCCGAGGGGGCGATCAGGTCGGGACCTTCCCAATCGGTCCAGTTTATAAGGTCGTAGGAACAGGCAAACCGGTTGAAGGCGTCGGGCCGGTCCTTCCAGAAAGCGCCAAAATAAAACATCACCCACAGATCGCCGATTTTTTGGAGGAAGGCATCGCCCGATATGCCCCGGTGGTGGTTGATGACCGGGTCCTTCAAAAAGCGGTGCCAGGTGGTCATGTCGCCGGAAACGGCCATTCCGATCCGTTCGGCGCCCCGGGCGGGATTCAGACTGTCGCCGCGTGCATTGTAATACATCACGAAGGGATAACCGGTATTTTTCTTCCTGTCGCGGATGACGGAACTTTTGTACTGGGTGCTGTTCTCCCACCAGCGCACATCCGGGTCGCGGGGGGTGAGCACCGGAAGGGGCAGACGATCCCATTCGTGCGCCATCCGTGGATCACGTTCCGTGCAGGCCATTCCGATCGAAAGCACACCCGCCTCGTATCCCGTGGCATGGCCCCCGAAATAGGACATCCAGTATTTTCCCCGGTGCCGGGTCAGCCGGTAAGAACCTCCCCAGCGTGAATCCTGCAGCGACAGGTAGCCTGCCTTTTGATTCCAGTCCCAGCCGGTGCTGTCAGAGAACGACAGAAGACGCCCCAGCGTGGTCCACTCAAGCAGGTTTCGGCTGGCGGCCAGCCAGGTCTCATAGCCCCGGCCGTCGAAAACCAGGTAGGTCATGTACCATCGCCCCCCTTTCCTGAAAACACCGGGGCAGTCGACCTTCCGGGAATCATCGGGCGGAACGAGGACCAGCCCGTACTTGTAGGGTGTTCGGATCTCTTCGTACACCCGATTCATAATTTCGCGCGAAACCTCCCGGCCGCCATCCTGGCCGGCCGCAGGAATATGCATTCCTCCCGTTAGGAGGAGCAGCGACACAAAGGCCCCGGGCAGCCACCTTCCCGCCTTACAGATCCCATCGTTCATTCCTTGTCCATTTTTACAGATGCGGGAACCCGGTTCCCGGGCTTCCCCGCCAAACAGGCTACAACAATTGACGTACTTGCACAAAAAACTGTATGACAATATCTTCCGGGCTATTCGGAAGAAGATCAACCGGCGTTGCGGAATTACCGCGGAAAATCCCCTGCCCTGCTTCCGCAACTTCCAATTGAGGTTTACGCCTGCCGGTCGCTTCCGCCGCAGTTTAAAACGGGATGCCGTCCGGAAAGCCGGGTTTTCCGGCCCATGGCAGGCCTGCAGGGGCCAGATAAAAGGCGTACCGGTAATTCCCCGGCTTCACCTGGTACTGCGGAAGGGGCTGCCCCACCTCCGACCAGGAATCGTTGCCCCCCACCCCCATCTGCACCAGGTCGATATTCAGGGTGACAGAACCGGTTTCGGTGAGTTCCCAGGTATGCCGGGCTTCGTTAAGGTTTTCCTCGCTCCAGGGCCAGGCACTCATGCTAAGCAGGGAGTCGGCGACCACCACAAGTCCCTGTCTGTCGCTTCCGGTAAGGGCCATCCAGCGGACCCCGGTACGGTTGCCATTCTCCTGGGGCATCACATAGGGTTCGATGAAATCATCGAGAGAAAGCGAATAGATGCCTGCGTCGGCGCCGTAGCAGCGATCCGGGTAGTTCTCATGAGGGCCCCGCCCATACCAGGTTATCCGGTCCAACCGCCCCGGAAGGGTGCACTGCATCCCCACCTTGGGGAGGTTGGGAAGGGAGGGATCGGCCTCCAGCCGGAATTCCACCCTCATGACCCCTCGGCCGTTCAGGGTATAACACACCGCCGCGGAGGCCCTTCCATCGATAACCCGGTAACGGCTTTCCACGCTTACCACTCCCTTCCGGGGCTGCCCCACCGTCAAATCTTCAAGGGCGGGCCGGGCGTGGTACCAGGCAGAGAGCATCCTGTCGGCCTTCCATCCGCGCCGGTCGTTGTCGGTGAGCGGACGGGTGAAATCGGGCAGCAGGGAACCGCTGACCAGGGGTCGTCCTTTGAATGTCCATGACACCAGGGCACCTGTTTCCCTGCTGAAAAGACAGTCAAAACGGCTCCCCGAAACACGCAGAAAAACCCCCTCCTCCCGGATCTTCAATTCCGGCCAGGGTCCTTTCGCAACCGCCGGAGGTTCCGGTGCTGCCAGAATCAGCTGATCGGAGGCCACCAGGTGCCCCTTTTCCGCCCAGGGTTGATCGTCTGCCAACCGGAACCATAGATTGAGGAGACAGTCGCTTTCCGGCTTTATATCAGAGAGATACGGCTGAAGGGAAATAATCGTATCACCGCCGGCACGCAGGGAGAGAACCGGAAGCTCCCCGCTGCGGAGAGAACGCCCGTTCCGGAGGATTTCAAAGGAGGGGATATACCCGTCGAGCGGTTTCACCGCATGGCGGTTGGTAATCCTGACGGAGTAACTGCCGGCATCGGCAAGTGCGCAGGTTACCGGCTGGTACACCTTTTTGCACTCATAGAGGGCCGCCTTGGGACGGCCGTCGGAAGCGACGACGCCGTTGATGCAGAAATTGCCGTCGTGCATTTTTTCGCCGAAGTCGCCCCCGTAGGCGTAATATTCCTTCCCTCCGGCATGGTTTCTCAGCAATCCCTGGTCCTTGTAATCCCAGATGCAGCCTCCGATTATCCGGGGAAGCTTCCGGAAGAGATCCCAGAACTCCTTCATGTTCCCGGTCGAGTTTCCCATCGAATGGGCGTATTCCACAAAAAGCAGGGGCCGTTTGTCGCCCGGCTGGTTCACCAGCAGTTCCGGGGTGAAGATCCCCGGGTAGAAGCGGCTTACAATGTCGACATAGTACTGGTCGACGGGGTTTTGCACCCGGCGGGAGTGGTCGGGGGGATAGCCGGGTTCACCGGGAGCTATGTACCCCTTTTCCCCGGGAGATCCCTGGGCGGGTTCGTAATGGACCGGGCGGGTGATGTCATAATCATGGACCCATCCGGCCATGGCGGCATGGTTGGGGCCGCTGCCGGCCTCGTTGCCGAGGCTCCAGATGATCACGCTGGGATGATTCTTGTCGCGCATCACCATCCGGGTCACCCGCTCCATGAAAGCATGCCCCCACTCCGGCTGGTTGCTGAGCAGCCCGCCCGTGCCGTGGGTTTCATGGTTGGCCTCATCGATCACCAAAATCCCGTACTCGTCGCACAGATCGTACAGCCAGGGATCGTTCGGATAGTGAGCCGTCCGGATGCAGTTGAAATTGAACTGTTTGATCTGCCTGACGTCGGCCCGGATGTCGTCGCGCGACAGGGCCTTTCCCTTTTCCGGGTGATGGTCGTGCCGGTTCACGCCATACAGGTAGGTCTCCCGCCCGTTGAGGAGCAGCTTTCCGGTAACCTCCGAAAAACCGACACTCCGGAATCCCACTTTGCAGCTGCGGGCATCCGCCAGTTTTCCTTCCTCATCTTCAAGCAGCATCACCAGCGTATAGAGACAGGGATCTTCGTCGCTCCATTTCCCCGGATTGGAAACCATGGCCTCCAATAAGCCGAACTTCACCTTGTCAAGCCGCGGATGCGCTTCGTTCACAATCTCACTGACCGGTTTTACAAGGTAATCGCCGAACACCGGGCGTCTGTCGCGGTCAAAAAGCTGCGCTTTAAAACGAAATCCGTCGAGGGGGGCGCCGGTAAGATTCCGGATCACCGGCCGGAGACTGAAAAGCGCATCCCGGAAGTTGCTGTCAAGGGTCGTCCGGTAAAAGAAATCGGTGATCATCGCCTTGGGCTCCGCCAGGAGCATCACCTCGCGGTGTATGCCGCTCATCCGCCAATGGTCCTGGTCTTCAAGGTAGGAGCCGTCGCTCCAGCGAAGCGCCTGAACCGACAGGACATTCTCCCCGGTCCGGAGGTAGGGGGAGATGTTGAATTCGGAAGGCAGGCAGCTGTCTTCGCCGTATCCCAGGAACTCACCGTTCACCCACACCCGGAAGGCGGAACTGACGCCGCCGAAATGAAGGGTAATGTTCATGCCCTCCCATTCCCGGGGAATCTGAAAAACCCGCTGATAGGAGCCCACCCCGTTGTAATCGTCGGGCACCCACGGCGGGTTGACCGGCCGGAAGGGATATACCGCACTTTTATAGATGGGGATGTCGTAGCCTTTCAGCTCCCAGTTGGAGGGGACCTCTATCTTATCCCATCCGGAAACCCGCCCGCAGAAGAAGCTGTCGGGTGCGGCGGCTGGTCCCGCAGCAAAGCGGAAATCCCACTCACCGTTCAACAGCAACACCCTGCCTGAGGCCATCCTGTCGCCGTTCAGCGCCGCTTCGGCCGAAGGAAAGGAGTAGGAGGTGGCCCGGGCGGGTTCCCGGTTGATGGAGGTTACCAGCGGCTCTTCCCAGGGCGCCGCCCGGTAGATCCCCGGAATCTCCGGAATACCCGCCGGTTCGCCGGTGACCGTCTGGGCCCCGGCATCCGGCAAGCCTGCAGCAAAACCCAGCAACACCCCCGCCAACAGCCGTATCCTACCCGGCCGGCAGTCCCGGAATACACCCCTGTGAAGGCTCGTAAACACTTCGGAATCATTTTTGCACATAAGGTCAGTTTTTAACCTCCGCTGAGCACCCGCTCCCCGATCACACTTCCCCAGGTCATGATCAGAAAGGATACGAACAGGGTGACCAACGCCATCACGAGCGTCAGATAGGTTTTCCCCGACACGTTTTTCCATTCTTTCATGATCACGCCGATCACATAACTGAAAAAGATCAGCATGGACATGTGCAGCACCCAGCTGATGAACTGGAAATTGCCCATGCGCACGTGGCCGATGCCGTAAAAGAAAAACTGGCCGCACCACAGGGTGCCTGCCAGGGCAGACCACAACCCCTCCCTGATGCGGGCCCTCAACGGAATGCCGCTTCTGCCGGTGAATTCCACGAGTGTTTTCTTCCTTATTCCCTCGATCAGGAACCAGAGCAGGTTGGTGGCAAAGCAACCCGACGTGGAGACGATCATTTTGGCGTTTCCCTCAAAATGGCCTGCTCCTGCGGCTGCGGCCATGTCAGCGATGGGCTGGCCCTGTTCAAGCGAAATATTGAAGACGGCGGAGAGCAGGCCGCCGATTACCGCCAGCAATAAACCCGTCCCCATACTGAAACGCACCCCCTCCTGCCCGGTACTGCGAAGGTCCTTCTCCTTCCGGAAGCCTGCCCAGCCGCAAAGGGCCACCCCTCCCACCGACAAAACCATGCCCGCAGCGACAATGCCGCTCCCGGGCCTATGGAAATAATGCAGCAGCGTTCCGTTCAGCAACAAGGGGATCAGGGTTCCCAGCACCGCGGAAATGCCGATCGAGATGGTGTAGGTGAGCGAATAACCGATGTGCCGGATCGCATACCCGAACGACATGCCTCCGAAACCATACAGCGCCCCCAGCAGAAAGGCGCCCGCCACCACATCCCGGGGGGCCTGCGCAAGAAGGGTGAAAAAACCGGGCACCGTAAAATAACCGACGGCCAACGGCATCAGGATCCAGGCGAAAAAGGCCTGGACAAGCCAGAAGGTGCCCCACGACCAATGCCGTAGCTTCTGCGACGGGGTGTAACAGGAGGAGGCGGCCATACCCCCCAGGGCATGGTAGAAGGTCCCTAATACCGGGCTGGGAGAAACCATATGATATGTGTTAAATGATCAGTTCCAAGCTGTCTGAGGGCGCCGCCTGGCACCGGCACAATCCCGGAAAAGGAAGGCAACGGCCGGTCGTATGGCGTAAACGCAATCACTCAAGGTAAAAAATCTCCTCCATCCCTGCCCAGAATTCCCCGGGTCCCCGGCCGGGCAGCGGGTCCATCAGGGGCTTCACGAGATCCCACCAGCGCTGCGTCATGCCGTGGGCTTCCATTTTCGCCATATCCGACGCATAATCTTCGCCAATATACTCAAAATAGGCAAAGAGATCCAAACCCCTCGACCAGATGGAGTAATTGCGGATGTTGCAGGCGCGGATCATGGCCGCCACCTCCGGCCACACCTCCGCATGGTATTGAATGTAAGCGGCGGCTCCCTCCGGCTTCAGCCGGATCATCTGTCCGAATCGCCTCATAACTACAACTTGTTAACAGCGTTAAACATGGCTTCCAGGTTGGCGGGGGGGATGTCCGGGAGGATGGCTTCGTGGCTGGGCGAAAACACCAGTCCGGTGGGAAAGATCTCCCTGAGTTCCGTCACCTTGGCAGCCACCCCGGCCGGGGTGCCGTTGACCAGCAGGTATTGTGCATCCACCCCGCCGCAAAAAGCCACCTTCCCGCCATAAGCCGACTTCAGGGTTTGCGCATCCATATCTTTCGCCAATGCCTGGATCGGATGAATAACATCGGCTCCAAGGGCGGCAAGATCGCCGATAAGCGGAAAAACCGACCCGCACGAATGATACATGACGGTAAGGCCGTAACTCTTGGCCTGTTCGATCAGCAGCCGGGTTCCCGGATATACAAAGGTGCGCAGCGACTCGGGGTCTACCATCAGACCATACTGGCTGCCAAAGTCGTTCCCGATCAGCACGGCATCGAGAAACCCCCGGGTGGCCTCGTAGTATATATCGTTGGCCCGCAGATAAAAGGCAGTAATCCGGTCGATCACCGCACGGAACATATCGGGGTTTTCCATCATGGTAACCAGTGCGGTTTCCATTCCGAAAGCCGAACAGGCATCCTGGAAATGAGCGCTCCACATCACCCCCATGCGCACATGGCGGTCGCCGGCAGCCCGCGCTCTTTCAGCCGAAGCCTCCCGGTCCAGGTAAAGGGCCGGATCGGGCCAGGGAAACCTCTCCACATCCGAAGGGTCATGGTAATCCTCAAAAAAACCGGGCGCCGTAAGGGTCCGTTCATCGGGAGTGTCATGATGCGACTTCTTGGCGAACTGAAAGGCACAGGCAATGTGATTCGAGGGCGGATATTCATAGGGAACATCCAGCGGGAACACATCATCGTCGAGCCGGAGTTTCAGCGCTTCGGCTGTCGACACCCCGAAATGACGGAAAAGCCCGGGCAGGGCAGCCGGAACAGGCATGCCCAGCCAGGAGGCGGGCCTGTCAACGGGAACATGATGAATGGTCGAATAAAAACGGTCTTTGTGATTCATGGTCTACCTGTCTTCCGCATGTTTTCCACCATTCCGGTTCAAGGGCAATCCTCCGCAGCCCGGACCCGGACCCCCGAAAGCCCTGTAATCGTTTTCAAATGCTAAAAAACTCATTTGTACTTTTTTGACAGTACAATGAAGTGACCGGAATGTAATCGTTAGTATTGCAATAATAGATTTAATCCGTTATACTTGCAAATAATATGGCCTGTTTTTGTTGTTTTTGCAGGCGGGCGGCCTTGCCGGAGCCTTCCGTGGGAAAGACAGCCCAAAATGCAACTTCACGGAGGTCTCTGCGCCGCACACCAGGGAATTCCATCCGGCCGGTGCGCCAATATTTCACCGCATGAACCGTTAACAAAAATACCGAAGATGAGAAAGAACAGAGTGCTGGCAGCCGCTTTTTGTCTCCTGATGATCTCCGCAGGGGGCCAGGATAAAGCATTGGTCAACACAGGGGCAAGTCCCTACGCAAAGCTCAGTGGCTTTGACATGGGGCAAACCCTCTGGACGGGCGGTTTCTGGGGTGAATGGTTTGAGGTAAGCCGTACGTCGGCGGTTCCCGGCATCTGGAATACCTATTCCTCACCCGCCGTGAGCCACGCCCTGAAGAACTTCGAGATAGCCGCCGGACTGGATACGGGGAGCCACAAAGGGCCCTCCTTCCACGACGGTGACTTTTACAAGGTGCTGGAGGCCCTGGCCCAGACCTTCGCCCTGACCCGCGACCCTCAACTCGATTCGCTGCTCGATTACTCCATCGGGGTCATAGCCAGGGCGCAGCGCAGCGACGGGTACATCCACACCCCGGTGGTCATTGAACAACTCAGGAAACCGGGCAGCCAGGGAGCTTTTCGCGAACAGCTGAACTTTGAGACCTATAACCTGGGCCATCTGATGACGGCGGCCTGCATCCACCACCGGGCAACCGGAAAACGCAACTTCCTCGATGTGGCTGTAAAAGCCACCGACTTCCTGTGCCGGTTCTACGAGCATTCCACCCCTGAACTGGCCAGGAACACCATCTGTCCGTCGCATTACATGGGAATAACCGAGATATACCGTACGACCGGCAACCGCAGGTATCTGGAACTGGCGGCCAACCTGATCGATATCAGGGGAGTGGTAAGCGAAGGCACCGACGACAACCAGGACCGGATTCCCTTCCGGCAGCAAACCAAAGCCATGGGGCATGCCGTCAGGGCCAATTACCTCTATGCCGGGGTCGCCGATGTGTTTGCCGAAACCGGCGACAGTTCCCTCTTCCGGGTGCTGAATCTTATCTGGGAGGATGTCGCCTCCTCGAAGCTTTACATCACCGGGGCCTGCGGAGCCCTGTACGACGGGGTGTCGCCCGACGGCACCTCCTACCGTCCCCGGGAAATCCAGAAAACCCACCAGGCTTACGGCCGCTCTTACCAGCTTCCGAACATCACGGCCCACAACGAATCATGCGCCAACATCGGAAACCTGCTCTGGAATTACCGGATGCTCCAGATCACCGGCGACCCCCGCTACGCCGACATCCTGGAAAAAACGCTCTGCAACAGCATACTGGCAGGCATCAGCCTCGACGGGAAACGCTTTTTCTATACCAATCCCCTCCGCACCGACATGGCATTTCCCTACACACTCCGATGGAAAAAGGAAAGAGAAGAGTACATAGCGCTGTCGAACTGCTGTCCCCCCAATACCGTCCGCATGCTGGCGGAGACAGCCAACTATGCCTATTCCCGCAGCAAGGAGGGCATCTGGGTGAACCTGTACGGCAGCAGCAGGCTGAACGCTGAACTGCCCGGCGGAGGCCCCTTCGGACTCATCCAGGATACCGAATATCCCTGGGACGGGAAGATCACCTTCCGGTTTGCAAAAGCGCCCGATGGGGAGACCTCCCTGTTTCTGAGGATCCCGGGCTGGTGCAGCCGCCCGGTTCTCAGACTGAACAACCGGAAGGTGAAGATGGCATTGAAGCCGGGAACCTACGCCGAGATACGGCGCAGCTGGAGCGAGGAGGATATCCTGGAGCTCACCCTGCCCATGAAGGTCACCCTGATGGAGTCGCACCCCCTGGTCGAGGAGACCCGGAACCAGGTGGCCGTGGTACGGGGGCCACTGGTCTACTGTCTGGAGTCGCCCGACCTGCCCGAAGGAATTCCGGTCAGCGCCGTCAGCATCCCTGAGGGGATCCGTCTGAAACCGGAGCCTTTCACCATCGATGGCCGCCACCTGGTCGCCCTGCGCGGAAAAGCGCGCTTCGATCCCCGGGTCTGGGATCAACAGCTTTACCGCCCCCGCGCCGGCAGCAGCAAAAAGGTAAACCTGCGTCTGATACCCTATTACGCCTGGAACAACCGCGGAAAACCGGAAATGACGGTCTGGTTTCCGGCGAGCCGCTGACAATCCTGCAGGGCTGCCCGCAACTGCCGCCTGCCCCTTCAGCAGAGGGGGCAGGAATTCCCTGATCGCACAAAAAAGGGAGGGAAGCGCACGCCTCAGTCAAGGTCGAACACCTCGCCCGGGGAGGGGATCATCACATGCCGGAAGCCCTCCCGTTTCAGTTCCCCGCGGTAGAATTCCTGCGACTCATATTCGCCGTGCACGAGGAAGGTTTTTTTGATTTCGCCGGGCTGCTGGCATTTCAGAAAGGAGATCATTTCCTGATAATCGCCGTGGCCTGAAAAGGCTTCCAGCCGTTCCACCCGCGCATGGACGGGATGGAGCTCCCCGAAGATGGATACCGCCGGTTCACCGTTCATGATCCGGGCACCCAGCGTCGAGGGAGCGCAATAACCCACCACCAGCACCGTATTATCCGGATTCTCGATGTGGTTGGCCAGATGGTGCTTGATCCGGCCCGCCTCCATCATCCCCGACGCCGAAATGATGACGCATGGTTTCTTATAGGTATTGAGCTTCTTCGATTCGTTTACGTTTTTGATATATCTGAGGCGCCCGAAGCCAAAAGGATCGGGGTCCTCCTCCATGACTTTCTGCACCCTGTCATTCATCAGGTCGGTGTGCATCCGGAAGATTTCGGTGGCATTGACCGCCAGGGGGCTGTCCACATAAACGTTTACCTGCGGCAGGGTCCCCGCGTTGAAGGCATTGTTGAGGGTATAGACAATCTCCTGGGTTCTGCCGATGGCAAAGGAGGGTATCAGCACCTTCCCTCCCCGGAGGGTGCAGGTCTCCCGGATCACCCGCAGCAGTGACGATTCGGCTTCCGTAAAGGGGGTGTGCAGCCGGTTGCCGTAAGTGGATTCCGTGATCAGGTAGTCGCATTGCCTGAAAGGTTCGGGCGACCGGAGAATCCGGTTGACAGGTCTGCCGATGTCACCGGTATAGGCAATCCGCAACGTCTTCCCCTCCTCGCGGATCTCCAGGGAGGCCACAGCACTGCCCAGCATATGGCCGGTATTGGTAAACCGGACCGAGATGTCGCTGTCGATATGGAACTTCCGGTTATACGCCACCCCGATGAACAACTCCATGGCCAGCTGCGCTTCTGCCGCCGTGTAGATGGGTTTCACAGGAGGCAATCCTTTGGCGATGCGCCGCTTGTTGAAAATCCGGGTGTCGCTTTCCTGGATATGGCCGCTGTCGGCCAGCATGATGGAACACAGATTCCGGGTGGCATCGGTACAGATGACCGATCCCCTGAATCCCTCCGCATAGAGGTAGGGAATCAGCCCCGAATGATCGATGTGGGCATGCGTCAGGATGATATGGTCCAGACGGCGGGGATCAAATCCCAGCTTCCGGTTCATGGCATCGGTTTCCAGTCCTTTGCCCTGGTAACTGCCGCAATCCAGCAGCAGGCTCTTTCCCTTTGAGGTGGTCAGGAGGAACTTGCTTCCGGTGACTTCCCTCACTGCACCCAAGAATTGTATTTGTGCCATCCGATTCTGAAATAGGTTGAAAAAAGCCGGCAGGCCAAAACCGCCCCCGGTACTCGCCGGGCTGGGTACTGCTGACCGCAGGCCCTTCCGGCGTAACGACAAAGTTAATCTTTTAAACGGAACGTTCAAATTCCGGAAGGGCTGCCGGCCGGATGGCTGTAACTTTGCCCTGCCCGGCGGGTCCGATCCGGCTATCTTTGATTATCTTTGCAGATAAGTGATCACCTGAAAAAACAATACCATGAGGATTGTACTGCGCCATGCGCGGCTGGTTTTACTCCTCCTGGGGTTGATGTCAGGCGCGGACCGGAAGCTATTCAGCCAGGACCGGCTGCCGGCAGTGGCGGGTTCCTTTTATCCCTCCGGCCGGCAGCAACTGGAGGAGTCGCTGGAGAGCCTGTTTGCCCCCGCCCGGAAGATTACCGGAAACCAACCCCTGGCCCTGGTGGTTCCCCATGCCGGGTACCTCTTCTCGGGAGAAGTCGCCGCCTCGGCCTACAGGCAGCTCGACAGGAACCGCAGCTACCGGCACATCTTTATCCTGGGTCCCACCCACCGGATGTACTTCGACGGCGTATCGGTTTATACCGGTTCGAACTTTATTACCCCTTTGGGGAAAGTACCGGTCGATCCGCTGGCCGCCCGGCTGGTGGAACAAAACAGTTTTCTCAGCAGCGATCCGGCCCCTCACCGCCATGAACACTGCATCGAAGTACAGCTCCCTTTTCTGCAATACTGGCTGGAGGAACCCTTTTCGGTCGTAGCCCTGCTGGTGGGGGGCGAATCGCGCGAAACCACCCGCAAACTGGCCGAAATCCTGCAACCCTGGTTCAACGATGAAAATCTGTTTATCATCAGCGCCGATTTCTCCCATTATCCCCCCGCTGCCATGGGACGGGAAGCGGACCTGGCCACCGCCGATGCCATTGCCGCCAACAGTCCGCAGAAATTCATTGAAGCCATCGCAAAAAACAAAAAAACTTACGGGACTTCGCTGGCCACCTCTATTTGCGGCTGGATGCCCATGCTGACCCTGCTCCAGATCACCGGCAGACGGGAAGAGATCACCTGGGAGAAAATCATGTACCGCAACAGCGGCGACAGTCCCCACGGAGACAAACAGAAGGTGGTGGGTTACTGGGCTCTTGCGGCGACCAAACAGGCGGACACGGCCAAAGCTGAAGGTTTCCGGCTGACCGAGGGCGAAAAGGAAACCCTGCTGAAAATGGCCAGGAGCACGCTCCGGGAATACCTGACCACCCGCACCCTTCCGGTGACCGGGGAAAAGGAGCTTTCCCCGAACCTGCGGGCTCCTGCGGGTGCCTTTGTGACCCTCCGGGAAAAGGGACGGCTGCGGGGTTGCATCGGCAATTTCTTCAGTCGTGAACCACTTTACCGGACCGTGCAGGAGATGGCCGTGGCCGCCGCCACCCGCGACACCCGCTTTGACCCGGTCAACCCGGCAGAATTGACCCGCATCGACATTGAAATCTCGGTGCTCACCCCCCTGAAAAAAATCGGGTCTCCGTCGGAGTTCCGGCTGGGCAAAGACGGCATTTACATGGTCAACGGAGAGCGCAGCGGCACCTTCCTGCCCCAGGTGGCCGAAGAAACCGGCTGGACGACCGAAGAATTCCTGGGCCACTGCGCCCGCGACAAAGCCCGCATCGGCTGGGACGGATGGAAAGATCCCAACACGGAGCTCTATACCTACCAGGCTTTTGTATTCGGAGAAAAGACATCCACCCCGGCCTACTGAAAAAAGCCTATGCAGGGTCCCTACCACCTGATCCCCCTGGCCGTTGCCCTCCTGGCAGCCTACCTCCTCACCCTGCTGCTGGTCAGGTGGCAGGTGATATCCCAAAGCAGCCACCGCAAAATCTGGAACAGCCTCTTGCTGCTCTCATTCCTGGTGTCGGGTCTCCTGGGGCTTCTTCTGGCCGTCCGTCTGAACTACCGGCTCAGCTGGCCCTTCCTCGACAGCTGGTTGAAATGGCATGTCGATGCCGGTATTCTGCTCTGCCTGGCAGGCGCCTTCCACCTTACCTGGCATGCCTCCTATTACCTGCGGATGTTCAGAAAACAGGGGGCGACGGACAGGGGAACCGAAAAAAACCAAAAGCCGGCCGCCGCTGCGTCTGCCGCTCCCGCCGGGGAGCTTCCCGCGCGCTGGATCCTGGCCTGCGGCTTCCTGACCACGGTGGTGCAGGTGCTTCTGCTCCGCGCGGTGGTGGTGATCTTTCAGGGCAACGAACTGATGATGGGCTGGACCCTGGGCATCTGGATGTTTCTCACAGGGGCCGGCAGCTGGCTGGGCCACCGGCGCGCCGCCCGTGAAACAGTTGAGAATATCTGCCGGCTGACCCTTTATCTCTCCTGGCTGCCCCCCCTGCTGCTGACAGCCCTGACCCTCGGGAGAAACCTGCTCTACCCTCCCGGGACCCTGGTAAATCCTTTCCTTTTCATGCTCCTGCTCCTGGTATGGCTGGCTCCCTTCTGCCTGCCCGCAGGTGTCCTCTACTCCCGGATGGTACGCGCCAGAGGCCCCGGCCGGAACCGCTTCATCCGGGTCTACGGCACCGAAGCCCTGGGCAGCCTGCTGGGCGGACTCGCCGTCTCCTTGCTTTTCATACGCTGGTTTAACCTCCTCCAGGGAATGGCGGTCACCACCCTGCTGGTTACCCTGCTGCTGCTCACCTTCCGGAAAAACAACCTGGCACTGGTTCCCGCAGCCCTCGCTGCCCTCCTCACCCTTCTTACCTTTGTGCTTCCCCTTGAAACGGCGTTGAAAAAAGAGCTGTTCCGTCAAAAAGTGGTCGAAAGCCGGGAAACGGCCGGCGGCAACATCACCATCACCGAAAACGGAGGCGAATACAGTTTTTACGACAACGGGAACCTGCTCTTCACCACCAACGACGAGATTGTCAGTGAGGAGTTTGTCCATTATGCCCTGTTGCAGCATCCCGCACCCTGCAACGTGCTGCTGGTTTCCGGCGGAGTGGCCGGCATGATTCCCGAAATCCTCAAATACCCCGGCATTCTCCGCATTGACTATGTGGAACCCAACCCCCGCATCATCCAAATGGTTTCGCCCTACCAGCCGCTTCCCGACGATCCGCGCATCCGGCATATCCGGAGCGACGGGCGAAGATTCTTACGTTCCGCCGGCAGACGGTACGACGCAGCCATCCTTGCCGTCCCCGACCCGGGCAACCTGCAGGTAAACCGCTACTACACAACCGAATTCATTTCAATCCTGAAATCAAAACTGACACACAACGGGGTGGTCATCTACGGCATTTCCCCGGCCGGCAATTATCTGACAACCGAAAAACAAAAAATCGGGTCGGCCCTATTACACGCGCTCGACAGCCATTTCCGGCATACCGTCATCGTTCCGGGCGAAAGAGATTACTTCATAGCCTCCGACAGCCCCGTCACCGCCCGCATCGGCGGACTTTCCGCCCTCAGAGGCACCCCAAACCGGTATGTCCACGAAGGGTATATGGACGATGAATCGCTGACGGCGAGAGGTGGACAGATCAAAGAGCAGGCCGGAAGATCACAAATAACAAACAGCGACCTTCACCCCCTTCCGGTGTTTTATCATTCGCTGCATTACCTTTCGCAATTCGGTAGTATGAAGGGCTTTCTCCTGGCCCTCCCCGTCGTTCTGCTGCTGCTTCCGCTTTTGCTGATGAACCCGGTCTCCGCAGGGATGTATGTCACAGGATTTACCGCCTCTTCGGCCGAAATGATGCTGATCTTCTGGTTCCAGCTGCTCTTTGGGAACCTCTATTCAGCCGTCGGGATCATTTTCGCCCTGTTCATGGGGGGGCTGGCCCTGGGCTCTTTTGCCGGGTTCAGGCTGCACAGCGGAGGAAAAGGGTTCATGGGTCTGCAGGTGTTGCTGGGACTGTACATGCTCCTGCTGCCATTGCTCTGGCACCGGAGCAGCAGCTCCCTTTCCGGAGCGCTGCTGTGGCTGCTTTTCATCCCTGCCCTCCTGGTCCCCGCATTCCTGACCGGACTTCAGTACGTGAACGCAAGCCGCATCTACCATCCCGACACAGTCCGCTCGGCCTCAGCCATCTATGCCGCCGATCTGTGGGGCTCCGCCCTGGGAGCCATTGCCGCCACCACCCTGCTGGTGCCGGTGGCAGGCATCCGCGGCAGCTGTTACCTGCTCGCCCTCCTGAACGGACTCGTGGCACTGTGGTTCCTGGCCGCGGGACAGCTTCGCAGGAAATGACAGGTGGTGTGAAACGGAAGAAATCATCGGCCTATCCGGCAGAAAAAACCAGCCCGGACCGGTTGACACCCTAACCGGCATTTTGCGTAACTTTACAGAATAAAAGAAACGAGAAAACCATGGGGCCGATTACCAAGAGAGATTTCATCAGGCTTTGCGCGATGACCGCCGCCGGGAGTGTGATCCCCCGCGGCATGGTGCAGGCCCTGGAGCGGAAAACGCCGGGCCGGTTCAGCCGGGAAGCTGCGTTTTATACCATCACCCCCCGAGGCGTTAGGTGCGGCATATGCCCCAACGAATGCACACTGAAACCGGGAGAAACCAGCACCTGCAACAACCGGATCAACATCGGCAACAAACTATATTCGATCGCCTACGGAAACCCCTGCGCCGTCCACATTGATCCCATCGAGAAAAAACCGCTCCTCCATTTCCTGCCCCGGTCGCGCGCCTTTTCTATCGCCACCGCAGGCTGTAATTTCGCCTGCCTGAACTGCCAGAACTGGGAAATATCGCAGACCAGCCCCGCTAAAACCCGCAATACCGACCTCATGCCCGACGCCGTGGTGGAAGCCTGCATCCGCAACAACTGTCAATCCATTGCCTACACCTATTCGGAACCCGTCTCCTTTTATGAATACATGGCTGATACGGCCTGCATCGCCAGAGAGCGGGGGATAAAAAACGTAATGGTTTCAAACGGCTACATCAATCCCGGACCCCTCCGCCAATTGATTACCAGCCTCGATGCCGCCAACATCGACCTGAAAGCCTTCGATGAGGCCCTTTACCTGAAACTGACCGGTGGAACGATGCAGCCTGTTCTGGATACCCTCCGGACCCTTCTCGAAAACAATGTCTGGCTTGAAATTACCAACCTGGTGATTCCCTCCTGGACCGACGACATGGACATGATCGGCAGGATGTGCGACTGGCTGGCGAAAAACGGATTTACCGGCGTACCGCTCCATTTCAGCCGCTTCACACCCATGTACAAACTCAGCCAGCTGCCGGTAACCCCCCTCAGCACTCTCCTCCGGGCCAAGGAAACAGCCACCAGAGCCGGACTCAGATATGTCTACATCGGGAACGTTCCCGGCAAGGGATTCGAAAGCACCCTGTGTCCCGCCTGCGGAAAAATACTCATCGAACGAAAAGGCTACACCATCGTTTCGAACGACATTGTGAACGGAACCTGCCGGTTCTGCAAAGAGCCGATTCCCGGCCGATGGGGCTGAGCCGGCCGCCACGGCAACCGCAGGCCTCTGCATCCTGTCGTTCTTCGCAGGTGCCGCGGATTAACCCCGGTGCCCCGCCCCGGCTCTTTGCTTTCTTTCCAGTCGCTTCACGCAACATCACCCAAAACGGAATCGTCATCCGGACACGATCCTTTTCCGAAGTCCCGGTTGTATTATCCCGTCACAGCCGAAGTACCCCCATTCATCATTTTGCTATCCGGAGATTGCAATTTTGCGCAGCCCCTGTTTGATAGCCCCGTCACAGGGACGGTTCCTCCGGACATCATTTTGCTATCCGGAGATTGCAATTTTGCGCAGTCCCTGTTTGATAGCCCCGTCACAGGGATGGTTCCTCCGGACATCATTTTGCTATCCGGAGATTGCAATTGTCCCTGCAAGGGCAGACAGTGCAGCGACGGGCCATCGGCTTCACCCGGAAAACGGAGGGGGATTGGCAGCCATCAACGGACGGCCCCGCCGGGAGGGCAGTCGCTCCGGCTTCCCTTGAACAACAGGGAGCAGAAAAATCCAACCAGGAAGATCACCGTGGTGCCGATCACGATGGTGAGGTTGGCATGCAGGCTGCTTTTGAAACGGATCAAACCTCCGGTAAAATAGAGAGGGGAAAGGCTCATCCAGAGGATGACCAGCACGCCGGTGACCACGCCGGTTGCGGCGCAGGCACGCTTGGCCCTGCGGGCAATGAATCCCAGCAGAAACAACCCCAGCATGCCCCCGCTGAAAATGGAGGCCAGCATCCACCAGGCATCCAGCGCACTTTTCACCCGGATCATAGCCAGGGCGATTCCCACACCCGCCAGGCCGAAAAACAGGGAGGCCAGATACAACACCCGCATAGACTGCCTTTCGGTGGCATCTTTCCTGACCAGACGTTTGTAGTAATCGGTCAGCACAATGGTGGCGGTGCCATTCACACTGGTCGAGATGGTGCTCATACCGGCCGCAAAAACCGAGGCGATCAGCAATCCGGTAATCCCCGCCGGCAGCCCGTTCACAATGAAATAGGGGAAAACCTTGTCGGCAGCCTCCAGTTCTCGCAGACTCTCCGGCAGCAGGTGGGGCTGTGCCTGATAATATGCAAAAAGGGAGGTTCCGATGAAAAAGAAAAGCAACGAAACCGGTATGTACAACAAGGAACCAAAAAGGGCCGACCTTTTGGCTTCCCGGTCGGTACCGGTAGTCATATACCGCTGTATGTAATTCTGGTCGATACCGTAATTCTGCAGATTTATGAACAATCCGTAAAGGATCATCACCCAGAAGGTCGATTCCGTAAACCCGGGGCCAAAGCTCCCTAACGAAAACTTATGGTGTGTCCTGCCTATCTCAAAAACCTGGCCCGCCCCCTCCGGCATGGAAAAAAGAAGTACCAGTACGCAGACCAGGGCTCCCCCGATCAGAAGGATTCCCTGGATGGCATCCGTCCAGATAACCGCCTTGATGCCCCCCAGCATGGAATAGAGCACGACGGCCAGACCGGTTACAAAAATTATCCAGGGAACCGGCCATCCGAAAAGAGCGTTCACCGGAAGCGCCATCAGATAAAGGATGGAACCGGTGCGCATCAGCTGGGTGAGAATGTAGCAAAACGAGGCGTACAGCCTGGCCCAGTAACCAAAACGCACCTCCAGGTAATGATAAGCGGAAATGCTGTTGAGACTGCGGTAGAGCGGGACAAAAAAACGGACCGCCAGCAGGGATGCGACAGGGATGGAGAGACTGAATACAAAGGCATTCCAGTCGGACTGGAAAGCTTTCCCCGGCAGGGCAAGAAAACTGATGCTGCTCACATAGGTGGCAAAAATAGACATCCCCACGATCCAGGCGGGCAAGTGGCCACCCCCGGCCGTGAATTGCCCCGAGTCGCGGTTTTTAACATAAAAGGAACTTCCGAAAATCACGATTCCGGTCATGTAGACCAGAAAGACCAGCAAATCGATGACAGGTAGTTTCACAACGGTTGATTTAAGTTGCGACTGTTCTTCAGACGGGCAGTCTGGCGAGCCCTGTTCCGGCAGGAAACGGAAGGCCGGGATCCGGGGCCGGCCTTCGGGGTGGAAGGTCAGGTTATTGTCCCCGGCTATCTGTTCCCTCCGCCCGGCCGCCGGGGTTCACCGGAAAACCGATTTCACATAGGCGGCGTTGGCGCCGAAATTCCTCACCACATTGCGGGGATCGGAGGCATCGCGCGACCTTTCCAGCACCAGCCATCCGCTCCAGCCCATCCTGTCAAGGGTTTTTTTAACCGCCGGCAGCGACAGGCGGGGATTGTTTTCCAGCCATACCCCATCCTTGTCGGTGCAATGGATCTGGCAGATGTTTTCCTTTCCCAAAATTTCCAGTTCCCGGCAGAGATCGCGGCCTCCCTCCAGGGCGTTGGCAAAATTAAAATAAATCCTGACAGCGGAGGAGCCGATCTCCCTGAGCAGCGCCAGCTCGCCCGCTGCATCCAGGGAGGTCTCAATCCCGATAACCACGCCTGCTTTTTCAGCCATGGCTCCCGCCCTCCGGAGCCTTCCGACAATCGAATCCCTCCGTTCGGGATAGGTAAGCAGGTCGCCTTCCACCCCCAGCGGCAGAAAGGCCACTCCCACGCCCATCTGATTCATGGTGCGGATGCAATCGCCAACCATCCTGTCGACCCCCTCGCGGGTGGCAAACGACTGGGCATAAAAACCCGACATGGCAAGGCTGGAAATTTCAACCCCGTAATGGCGTAACAAACTGTCGTATAGCAGCCGTACCGCAGGTTCTTCCAGGCTGTTTTCGAAAGTGGGTCTTTTCCCCAGGCTGCCCATATCGACCTCCACCCCGTCGGCCCCGATTTCATGGGCCAGCCCTATGGCTCCCGGTTTCTGCCGCTTCAGGATCATCCAGTCGCAGACGGCGACTTTATAGCGGCCGCCACCGGTTGCCGCTGCCGGGGTTTTGCATGAGGGATGGGGCAGGACGAGCAGCAAGAGCAGCAGCCCCGCCAATCCGGTAGTCATCCTCATCATTACCTGTTTACTGCTCTTGTGCATCATGACATTTTTCAATTCCTAACCGGCCAGGCCCGGCTGCTGCGAAACGCTCACGGCCCGGAGAGTGCCTTCCCGGGGCCCGGTTCCTGCCCTTTAGGCTCCCGGCAACCGATTGAACCGGGAACCGATATTCACCGCGCCAATCGGGCCGGTGCAGCAATGAAGCCTCTTCGTACAGGAAACCTATTTCATCTCATCGGCTTCGCCCGCCGCAGCCATCCGTCTGACCAGCGACCGGTCGGGCCAGTTGGTATTTTTTATCCTTTTCAGCTTTACCAGGGAAGGATCGATCACCACATGCCTGATCCTTTCCCTCCGCCAGGTGTACACCACATGCACCAACCCCCGGGAATCCTGAATGACGGAGGGATAGGAATACTGCGATACGGGGGAGTCTTCGAGCACGAGGGCTGCATACCATGTTTTCCCGTCCGGGGAAAGGGAGACCTGTAGGGGAGTCCGGGGACCTTTGGCCTCGTTGCCGGGGGGCAGCACATGGTTGTAGACCAGCAGATGCCGACCGTCGGCCAAGGTAACGGCATCGGTTCCCGAGTTGTTGTTGGGAAGGGTGGTTTTGGCCAGCGGCGTCCAGGTCAACCCGTTGTCGTACGACCAGCTTTCGACGATGGCGCGGTTGCGGCTCCGGCACAACACCTGGAGGGTGTCTCCGTGATGCTGTAAAATGCTGGGCTGTATGGCGTCCAGCCGGTCCCACGATACCACGGGCATGGTTTTCATCCAGGTTTGCCCGAAATCGGAGCTCCGCTCGAAATGAACCCGCCAGCCGTCCCCTTCGGTGCTCGACGGACACAGCAATACCCCGTTTTTCAGAAGCAGCGGTTTGTTCTTGACGGGTCCGGTAAATCCCTCGGGGAGGAGGCGGGGTGCCGACCAGGTCACCCCCTGGTCGGCCGATTCGGTTACCATGCCTTTCCAGGTCGAAGGACTCGGTCCCCTTTTAAAGAACAGGAGGAGGTTTCCCCCCGGCACCTGGTAGAGGACCGGATTCCAGGTGGGATAGCGCAGCGTATCGTTGACGATGCCGTTGGCAACCTCGACCGGAGCCATCCATTTTCCTTCGCGCTGCAAGCTTACCCAGATCCCCACGTCGGGATGGCGTTCCCGGGTACCTCCAAACCAGGCGGCCACCAGCCCCCCGGGAGTTTCGGCAACGGTAGCCGCGTGACAGGAGGGAAAGGGAGCCTCCGTAAAGATAAACTCCTCGGCGAGAATTCCCTTTTTCCACCGGTTGGCCCCCGCACCGGCCTTTTCTGCCGCCATGCACAGCATCAGCGCTGTAATCATTAAAATCCGTGTCTTCATATGTCCGGTTGTTTCCCTTGTTGACTGAAATATTTTCCCGCTCCCCGGGGAGCGTTTACTCCGGCATGTCGCACAACAGCCTGCCCGGCTCCGGTATCCTGCCGGCTTCCACTCCGTCGACCAGCACAAAAAAGCCTTTCCCCCGGTTATAACGGGTTCCGTCGCGGTCCCAGCAAATGGTCAGCATTTTCCCGTGGTAAGGCACCCGGTCAAGGCAAAACCAATCCCAGCCGTCACCGGGCACCAGGGGATTGACCTCAATGGTCCGGCCGGCCCCCGGCCTCAATCCTACCAGCCCTGTGATGACCAGGTCGGCAAAGGTGGAATGGTTGTAATAGCGGCTTCTCTCCTGGTCGCCCTTCAGCCAGTAGCCGCTCTTTTCGTCGAGGTATTCGCCGATGTAGGGCCTGCCCCTGTAATATTGAGATTCCACCAGCAGTTCCATAAGCCGGAACCAGTCGGCCTTGCCCACAGGGGGATTCTTGTATTCGTTGAGCAAACGGGCCAGGGCGGTGAGGGTCTGTGAAGAGGCAAACGGCCATACGGCTCCGTCCCACTCGCAATTGCAGCATCCGTGCGTCCGGAAGGCAGGATGACGCCGCTCGGCCGTGGTGAGCCCGAAAGGGGCAAGAAACCCCCCGGGATCGGTCGCCTGCTTCCAGGCCTCTTCATAACCGGGGCCGGGGAGCGCGAAATACCAGGGTATGAAACCAATGGCCTCCCTTACACCTGCCAGTGCCCCCTGTTCCAGCCGGGTGGTGAAAAAGCGGAGCGAATCATCCCAGAGGTTGCGCAACACCAGGGCACGCAGCGTATCGGCCTTTCGGGCGTACAACCGGGACTTCTCCGGTTCTCCGGCCAGCAGGGCTATCCGCTCCAGCGCCCGGGCATTTCCGTACATATAACTGTTGATCGTGGGCCGCCTGTTTTTCACCCTTCTGCCGCCGCTGATGCTCTCCTCCATGCCGTCGGCAACGTCGGTCTGCCAGAACATCCCGTCGCTATGCCGGTGATCCCCCTCCCAGAGCCGGTATTCCTCCTCCAGGTCTGGAAACATCCCGGTCAGAAAAACCCGGTCGCCGTTCACCAGATAGCTGTTGTACAGGGCATCGGCCGTCCAGCTGCTGAATTTCCGAAGTTTTTCCATCGGTTTGCCCCCGTTTCCGCGAAACCAGACCCGTACATTGTCACGGAGGTACACCGGGTCTTTCAGCCAACGCGACTCATAAATATGGTGGCCCAGCGCACAGCTGATCAGATTGTAGCGGTCGGCATAGGAACGGGGTACCAGGAACTCTGTGATGGCATAGCCCTCCGGGGTTTTGATCAGGTGCTTGCGAAAACTCCACCACCTGAAATAATAAATTTCGTTGAAATTGTCGGCCGGGCATTCAAAGAGGGGGATGTTATGCTCCATCCACTCCCATGCGCCGGCATTCGGAACCGCATGGACGATGTTTTCCTTCTCCATCCGGTTGAAATAGTCGATAAGCGGCTTATAGCCGGCCGGATTCAGCAGGCTTTTCCCCTCCCCGGTCTGTTCACCGCCCGACAGGGAATGCCCGGCGGAGCAGGCACCCGCCAACAGAAATAGCGCAACCAGGTATAAGTTCTTCACGGAGTGGAATTTTCCGGGAGTACCCCGGTGGTTAACGAATAAAGGTAAAAAGCGGCTTCGGGGTCGGGTGCGCCTGTAAAGTCGACATCATAGCCCTGGTCGGTAGGGGTGTCCGTATCGGGGAACCGGCGGACTGCACCGGTGCGGAAGACCACTCGCCCGAGGCTGTGCACCGGGGCAAAAAAGAGTCCTCTTTTTCCCTCCGCGCCATTGACGGAGACGGTGTAGAGCCGGTCGTGCGCGGTAGCGGCAATGCGTATCCGGTAGCGCTCTCCCGCCTGATAAGGCATGAGGGAGCGCATCCGGTAACCGGCCTTCATGGCCAGGGTTCCGTCGGGGCTGAAAACCAGCCGGAGGGCTGCGGTGCCCTTGTGATCCTGCAGTTCGACATGCAGGGTGCCATGATCACACTGGGCCGCCTCCACCTCAAACTCCACCGCCACCCGTGCAGAAGCGGGGAAAACACGTTCGGCCCTGGCATGGTCAAAGGGATCGCGGTCGCAAAGCGCCAGCCGTCGCGCCGAATCAGCACCTTCCAACCGTACCGGCGCCCAGAGAGGAGAACAGATGTTCCATTCGGCCAACTCATTTCCCGGTTCCGGACTGTCGAAAGAGCCGGGAGCATGGGTGGACGCCGCATCCGTGACCGGCACCGGGACCGAGGAAACCCAGATGTCCTCCTTGTTCATGCTGTAGGTCACCCACATCCTGCCGCCGGGAGGGATGCCGTTCCCCTCCTGGATGCCCCTCACATACTGGGGGCCGTACGATTTGTAGTTTCCGCCGTAGCGCATGGTGGTGATCTCCCCATGGACCAGAAGCAGGTTGGTAAAAGAAAGACCGTCGTCGCTCACCGATACAGCCAGCGGCCAGCGGAAATCGGAAGGATTGTAAACCAGGGCATAGCGGCCGTCGGAGGTACGCTGCCCCCATATCTTCGCATTGCTGGTCACAATGCCGGGAGCCCGGACAGGAGCCGGCCAGCTCCTGCCCCCATCCGTGCTCAGGGAGGTGAGTCCCTCCTTCCACAACCCCACCACCCTGCCATCGGCAAGGTGATAGAAACTGAGGGCCTTGTACTGCTGTTTCATCGGAATCAAAGGATCGTCACGGTCGGCCTCTTCGACCCATTGCTGCATCATCAGCGGATTCGCCAGCAACTCCTCGCAGGACCGTACAAAACCGCTGTCCGGACTTGAGGCATAAAAAGGATAGCTTGTATTGGTTGGATCCCATCCCTTGTTATACCGGATGAAATGGACAGGGCCCCAACTGCCGTCGCGGTATACCTCCCTGACCAGGCGGCCGATTCCCCGGCCGTCGTTCGGATCGTCGCCGCCATCAAGGCAGAGGCCTATGTAAGCCAGCACCAGGAGCCTGTCGGAGGAAGAGACGTAAAAGCCCATGCGCTGATGGTTGACTCCCGACAGCCCCGAGGCCACCCCGGGATGCCCCTCCTTGCGTGTGCCGTCGGGAACCGGGTAGGGCGGAAAAACAGGCTCCGGCTTCGACCACCGGTAGCCATCCGGCGAGGTCGTGAGAAAGGTCTGCCCGGGAGGAACATGCTCACCGACCGGATTGCTCAGGTACTCCAGGAAAAAGGTCTGGTTCCAGTAGGCCAGCATGGGAGCGTGGTTGTAGGTCCACCCAAAGCCGTCGGCACTGTCGGGGAAAGCCCGGTTGGCCCTCAGCACCTGGATGTTATGCACGCCTACCGCCGGGGAAAGCTGCCCGTGATGGTAATCGGGATTGTTCAGCGTCTGCCCCGTATAGCGGACAATGTCGTTCACCGGCTTGTGCGGGGCGCATGCCGCTGCCAGCAGTGCCGGCCAAAAAAAAGCGATGACAAAATGGTTCCTCTTCATGGCGATAAAATTCCTGATCTGTTTGTCTGCGGCAGGGTTTTCCCCTCCGCAACGGGGTTCCCGAAGCCGTTTCAGCCCTGCATTCCCTGCCGCGGCATCACCCATGGCCGCCAGCCCCTTCAGAAGCCTTCCCGGTCGCTCATCCCGGCCCGGCGCTCCCTGTCTTCGGCATACCGCTCCAGCCCCTTCAATATGCGCCTGTCTGCCTTAAAGACGGTGCCGTGCTTGTGCCCCGGCGGCAGTGAAATTTCGGGCGTGATATCCGTAAAATGAATAAAGTCGCGGGTTCTGACTGCCCCGTAGTTTTTGTCGCGGTATGCGTCAAAAAAAATAAGCCAGTCGTCCTCCAGGTTCAGCGCCGTAGGCCCTTCCGTAAAGAGAGGGGTAAAAGGTTCCGATATGCCGCCGTATGGACCGAGAGGATGGGATCCGGACCCCACCCGCAGATTCCGGAATGGCCGGGTGTTGTCTTTCAGCACGAGCACATAATCGCCGTCGCCCCGTTTTACGATCACCGCATCGATGACGCTGAAGCCGGGATCCAGAAACAACCGCGTTTCTGTGAAATGGATGAAATCGCGGGTGGTGGTGCAATACATCCGGTGGTTGTTCATCTCCTCCTCGATCCCCTTTTCAAAGCGGTAGGGAATGGTGGAGGCCCAGATGACAATGTATAGGCCAGAGTCAGCATCATAAAAAAGCTCCGGGGCCCACACATTCACCGTGGCGGGTTCGTGTTGCATGACCGGAACAAGGGTTTGGCCCGACCAGTGAATGAGGTCTTTGGAGGAGGCATAGCCAAAACCGGAATCCCCTTTCCAGGATGAGGTCCACACCATGTGAAAGGTGCCGTCGGGTCCCCGGACGACGGAAGGGTCTCTCATCACCTTCTGTTTTCCCACGGCCGGCCGCAGATAAGGGCCTCCCAGGTCGTTCCAGTGGTAGCCGTCGTCCGACCAGGCCAGGTAAAGGCCGTCGGTGGCAGGCTCCCGGAAGGTGCTGAAGAGATAAACCTCGCGGGAGACGCTGCAGGACGTAAGTAGCAGCAGGAGGAACAGGAGCCTGCCCGGAGCGGCAAGCGCACCGGTGCGGACCGGCCGGACTCCCTGCAGATTGCGGCAATTCATGCTTGAGGTGCTTTTTTTATTTTTCCGTGAAAATAATGAAAATCGTGAAAATGTGCAGCGGGTGGAAACCCGTTACGGGTTGACGGGCCGTGCAATCCCCATCAGCAGGGAATACTGTTCATTGATATACCTTTCGATGTTGGTGTAGCCATCCGTTCCGCCGGCCAGGGCAGCATCGCCGGGATCGGCCGGATTGAGCCGGTTTGCGCTCTCCCAGTCATCGGGCATGCCATCGTTGTCGCTGTCGGGCCTCGGGGTTCCGCTTTTCAGTTCGGGCCATCCCCCCGCCTGTTCCACGTTGTCCACAAGCCCTTTGTCTCCGCAGGAGAAGGAGGCGGATTGGACCTCGCTGACAATCCGCTTTTCGTGGCTGTCGCGGGCTGGAATCAGCACACCGGCCCGCTCCAGCACCAGCCTGTAAGCATCGGCGGCCTGCTGGGTGGTTACCGGCGCCACCCGGAAGGGGGTCAGACTGCGGTTTCTCGCTTCCGAAGCACCCCTGTCAAAATCGACCCCGCCCTTCCAGTTGTCGGCAGTAATCGCAGGAAAACCCTCCACGTGGTTCCCCCCGATATGCCAGAGCCCGGAGAAACCCATTCCCTCCGAATTGTCGATCCGGGCAATGCGCTGCCTGACAGCCGGAAGCGTGGCGGGGCCTGATTTGAAGTAATTATTGATGACATTGATTGATACCGGTTTGCCGTCACAGGAACGGATCGCCCAGTTGTATATGACGCAGTTTCTGAAATCCATCAGCAGGGTCAGGTTCTGGTTGTTTCCCGCAATGCTCGGATTGCGGGCATAACAGTGGGCCATCAGGTTGTGGTGGAAGGAAAGCCTGTCGGCCCCCAGGGAGGCCCCGTATCCGTGGGGCCCCTTTTCGTGGATCGACCGGTGCAGGGGTTCGCTCATCATGCACCACTGGATGGTTACGTTTTTGCTGCCGTGCCAGTTGTTGAGGCCCTCATCCGTGGACCAGCTGAAAGAGCAGTGGTCGACGATGATGTTTTCGCTGTTGCGTATTTCCAGGGCGTTGATCTCCGATCCCTTCAGGCCGCTGCCGGTGCCGGGTCTTACCCGTATCGACCGGATGACAATGTCGTGGGTATTGGCCAGGTTCAGGGGGAACCCACGCAGGCAGATGCCCTCCCCGGGCGCTGTCTGCCCGGCGATCGTGAGATAGGGATGCACGATGGTAAGGTCGGTTTCCAGGGTGATGGTTCCGGAGACCTCAAAGAGGACGGTCCGTGGAGCGGGATGGCTGACTGCCTCCCTGAAACTTCCGGGGCCGCTGTCGTGGAGGTTGGTGACTTTCAGCACGACGCCGCCGCGGCCTCCCCGGCTGCAGGCCCCCCACCCCTCCGCACCCGGGAAAGCAGGGACCGGGCACTGCCCGGAAGCAGGGAACAACAGCAGGAGAGCGGCCGAGGCCAACAAGAAGAATCTGACGCTTTCCGCAGCATAACGGGTGAAAAAACAGCCAATCAGGGAAAGCGTGGCAGCCCTGACGCCACGCCAATCCTGTCTTTGCCGGGAGGATGTGCGCGCTCCCGACCTGACCCACATACAATCCATGTTCAATCTAATAAAGGGAAACAATCCGGGACAAGCCCGGGCTTCAGACACCGGCACTCCGCAGCTGTCTGCCGGAAGGGTTCCGGCAGACAGCGCGGTAAAAACGAAGGCGCCGGGGCTTCGCGGGAGGCCCATCCGGATAAAACTTTACTTATAAGCCGGGTTTTGCGGATAACTGCCCGAATCGAGCGAAATGGCGCTCAGCGGAATAGGCCTCAGTATCTTGTAGTGGCCGTTCTCCCCCAGGAAAGGATCCCTTCCGCTGTCGTAAATGGTCTTGATCTCCGGATTGTGGAGACGGGTCCGCTCCATCAGCTTGCCGGTGCGCTTCAGGTCAAACCAGCGGTGGCCCTCGCCGGCCAGCTCCCGGGCCCGCTCATCCAGGATGAAATCGATGTTGATTTCGCCCTCGCTGATCATCATCTGCGCCGTTTTTCCCGGCATGGCAGCCCTGCGCCGCACTTCGTTGATCCGCTCTTTGGCCTTCGTCGGGTTGTTAGACTTGAAATAAGCTTCGGCGGCAATCAGATAGGTTTCCCCCAGACGGCTCAGGAACAGATCATGGGTGTACTGCACCGTAGCGGTCTGAACCCGGTCGAACTTCATCAGCGCGGGATAGTCCTCCTGGTTGTTCCCATCCCACCAGTGCGACCCGACAGGAACGATGGTGGCCGTACCGCGGGTGGCGGGGCTCTGGGCCTTCCATTCATTCGCTTTTTCAATCTGTTCCGCCGTGCGCGGGAAATAATAACGGACCACGGCGGTGGCCGGCGTTAATACCCAGTCGCTGTAATTGTTGGTCCTGACATTGTTGAAGGTCCCTTCGAACCTCGAATCATTGTCGCTCCAGCAGGTGAAAAGATACTGCGTGGGATGCAACATGTTCTTTTTCTGCACCCCGTCGCCCGTGGCATTGATCAGCGGTCCCCAGGGAGAATCAAAGTTGTGGGCTCCCCCGCTCATCAGCGACACCTGTTCATACTGGATGGAAAACAGCACCTCCGCGTTCACATCGTTTTTGTATGCGAAAATTTTGTTGTAAGGCACCGTCAGCGCCTCGTTGTTGATCGCCTGGTCGGCATACGAAGCAGCCTCGGTGAAATCGGAGGGAGTTCCGTATTCCTCGTAACCCCGTGTCAGATAGACCTTGGCCAGCAGATGCTGGGCCGCCCGCTTGGTAACCCGCCCCACATTGGACTGGGTGGCGGGAAGATCGGCAATCGCCAGCTTCAGTTCCGAAACGATGAATTCATACACTTCGCCGGCCGGATCGCGGTCAAAATGGGTGATGGGCTCGGCAACCATCTCCTCAACAAGAGATACATCGCCGAAACTCTGAACCAGAAGGAAATAATAGTAGGCCCGCAGATAACGGGCCTCCGCAATCCGCGACGGCAGATTCACATTGTCCTCGGTGAGTCCGCCGTAATGCACGGCCGTGTTGCAAACCTGGATACTCTGGTACAGCGTCTGGAAGAAAGCGCCTACGGAAGGCTCTCCCGGTGTCAGCGACAGATAGGAGGTCAACGCCAGGGGCGCATCCTGGTGGGCGCCGAAGAAAAGATCGGTTCCCGCACAAAACACATAGGGCGTGGGGGCATATACGTCGCGCAGGGTGGAATAACAGGCGTTGATCAGGGCTTCATAGCCCGATCTGGTGACATAGAAATTTTCAGCCGTCGCATTGCTCTTGTTGTCTTCCTCCAGGAAGTCGCTGCATCCGCCGAACGCCATCAGGCCAACAATTCCGGTTATAATAAGTAGTTTTTTCATGACCAATGCTTAAAATGTGATGTTAGTACCAATTTGATAGACTCTGAACGAGGTGGAGTTGGCATTGTCGCCGTCGATGCTCGCACCGGCCCATTCCGGATCAAACCCTTCGTATTGGGTCCACACATAGGGATTCAGGACATTCACATAGACCCTGGCACTGCTCATTCCGATTTTCCGGATGAGGGTTTCGGGAAGGGTATAGCCCAGCGAAACATTCTGCAGCCTCACGAAGGAAGCGTCTTTGTTGAAACCCGGGTAGCCGTAGTCCTCCGCATCCTCACCCCAGTACTGGCCCATGTAGGAAGGCTGGGGATAGGTATTGCTGTAACGGGCCGGGGTATAGGGGTTTTCGCGCATGTAATAGGGAACGTCGATGATCTGCTTGCTGTTGAAGTCGGTGAATTCGCGGTGAAAGGGGCTGTAAATGAATACCCCCTGTTTGGTGTAAAGCGAAGCCATCAGATCCCAGCCCCTGTATTTGAGACGGGTGGAGAAACTGCCGATCCATTCCGGCATCGGCGACCCCAGAATCTTCATGTCGTGGTCAATATCGATGATTTTGTCGTCGTTGAGGTCTTTCACCTTGGCGGTCCCTTCCAGGGTCCGCTGTTCGGCCGGCGTTTTACCGGCCAGCTCCTCCTTCTGCCAGATTCCGTCAAAAACCATGGCATACACCACATCGACCGGTTCGCCGATGAACCAGCGGTTGGCCACATCGTCCTCCTTCTTTCCGTAGAGTTCCACAATCGCATTTTTATTGGTGGAGAAGGAAAAGTTGGTCTCCCAATAGAAATTCCGGGTCTGCACGTTCACGGTCCGGATCTGGAATTCAATCCCCTTGTTGCTGACCGAACCGATGTTGTCCATCATGTTGGCCCAGCCGGTCGGGATGGCCAGCTTTCTTTCCATCAGCAGGTTGAGTGAGAGCCTGTCGTAGAGGTTGATTTCACCGGTGATCCGGTTGTTCAAAAATCCGTAATCGATCCCAAGGTTCCACTCCCGCGTTCTTTCCCAGGTCAGGGCTTTGTTGGCGATGGCGCTGGGCTTGAATCCGAAGGCGGAGGTTCCGTTCCAGTCGTAATAGGTCTGCCGGTTCGCTGCAAACTGGGTCACATAGGGGTTGATGTTGTTGTTGCCGGTATAGCCGTAACTCAGCCGCAGCTTCAGGTTCGAGAAAAGATCGAGGGCCCGGATGAATTCTTCCTCGGAGGCGCGCCAAGCAAGGGCTGCCGATGGGAAAAAGGCCCATTTGTGCCCTTCGGCCAGCCTGGACGAACCATCCCAGCGGGCTGAGGCGGTAAACAGGTATTTTCCGAGAAAACTGTAATTGATCCTTCCGGTATAAGACATCAGGGTGCTTTTTCTGTAATTGCTTGCCGTACTCATGGTGGCGCCGCTGCCCAGGTTCCAGTAGCCGGAGTTGAAGGGAAGGGTGCGCCCGTAGCCGTAGAGGTATTCCATGTTATCTGACTGCATCGAATAAATCAGGTCGAGGCCCATGCTGTGGTCGCCATATTCTTTCCGGAGGGTCATCTGGTTATCCCATATCCAGGAGAGGTTGCGGGTAAAGGTCATGTCGCCGACGGCAATGCTTTTTGTCGACAGGGGGTCGCGGTACAACCCTCTGCGTGAAAGCTGCATGTTGGGCGAGAAGGTGGAGCGCAGTTCCACCCCCTTCACGGGCCGGAGACCAAGCCAGAAATTGGAAATGACGTAATAGGTTTCGGTGTTGAAAAGGTTGTTTTTTAAATCGGCCAGGGGGCTTACATTGCCGGAGATCCCCACCATGGGGGCCTGGAGCATCTGACCGTTCTCATCGTAGGCAGGGGTCCAGGGGGCCATCCGGATCAGGCTTTTATAGGCATCGCGGCTGAGCAGCTCCCGGTCGGTATAGGCGATGTTGATGTTGGTGCCCATGCTCCACATTTCGGAGAGGGTGGCATCGATATTGGCCTTGAAGTTGTACTTGCGGAAATACTGGCCTTTGATGTTTCCGTTGTCACCCTGGTAACCGGCCCCGACCAGGAAGGTGATGTTTTCCGTACCGCCGGATCCGGAAATGAAATGGTTCATTTCAAGACTGGGCCTCAGGGTTTCACCCAGCCAATCGTAGCCTCTTCTGTCGGCCAGGGCCCTCACCCAGTAAGCATGCGCATCGCCGGTGGCGGGAAAGCCGAAAAGGTCGTCGGGTGCCACCAAAGGATCTCCCCGGTAGAGTTTTTTTGCCAGGTCACGGTCCTTGGTATAGGTCACCCCCTGGTCGTAATCGAGGAAATCGGGCATGTTGGCAATGGTGCGCACCCCGGCGGAACCGGAATAGCTGAAAACGGTCCTGCCCTTCGACTCCTTGCCTGTTTTGGTGGTCACCAGCACCACGCCGTTCGAACCCCGCGACCCGTAAATGGCGGTGGAGGAGGCGTCCTTGAGGATGTCGATCCGTTCAATGTCGGATGCATTCAGGAAATTGATATTGTCGGTCATTACCCCGTCGACTACGAAAAGAGGGGCTCCTCCCGTCAGGGAGTTGACCCCCCGGATCTCCACGATGTAATCGGTACCCACCAGTCCGGTGCGGGGGGTGATGTTCACCCCGGCCACCTGGGTTTGCAGTGCAGCGATCGGGCTGCTGGTTCCGATGGCCTTGATCTCTTCGTTTCCCACAGAGGCCACGGTACCGGTGAGGTCCCGTTTCCGGACCGAGCCATAGCCGATCACCACCACCTCATCCACGCCGATGCTTTCCTCAGTGAGTAGGATGTTCGGAAAAGCCTGGGTGCCGCGGTAGGCAAACTCGCGGGTGGTCATCCCCACGAACGAAACCACCAGGGTGCCGCTGGCAGGGGCATCCGGGATCAGGAAATTTCCTCCTGCATCGGTGACGGTTCCCAGGGTGGTGCCTTTGACCATAACTGTAACGCCGGGCAGCGGCATGCTTCCGTTGTCCCTGACCGTCCCGGTAAGCCGGGCCCTTGCCTCCTGCGCCTGCAGGAAACCACCCGCCAGGAGCAGGAAAAAGGTACACAACAATGCGATCCCCGGCAGCCTTCGCCCGGGGTACACGGACCGTTCCGGAAGCAGGCTCCGGAAACAGCTGACTCTCCATCTTTTTTTCATAACCTGTTTGCTATTAGCGAATTAGAAAATACGGAAAAGTGAAATATTTATTAATTAATATCGTTTACAAATTACAAAAAACTATTATTCTGCATATTATATACATATCATATCCTGATTAATGTAAACGTTTACATTAATTCATCAAATATAGGAAACTTTTTTTAATTCTTTGCGGTTTATTGATTTTTTTTACACCCCCGCACCCCGGAGCCGCTCCCGCATCAGCCGGCTCCTGTTGCCGTCCGTCACAGGTCAGACCGAATCGAGCACCAGCACCCAGTCATTGCCATCGGCGGGCTCCCCGGGCGGATCAAAGCTGCGGATGCCGGTATTGGCAAATTCCCCGATCTCCGTAAAACTCCCGTCCCTCGGGTTGAACCAGGAGGCTTTCACCCGCGAACGCTCCGTTTTGCCGAGGTTCACAGAGATCTCCTTTCCGTTGTAGGTGTAAACCATGGCATAGCTGTTCCCGCGGGTAGCCAGCTGGTAATCGTATTTTTCGCCCGGCTGTGCCGCCAGAAGCGACTGGTCGGGTATCCTTTCAAAATAGGGTTTCGAGAGCATCAGGGTTTTCAGATGCACCATCTGGCCTGCGCCCGGATCGTTAATGGCCAGTTCCCATGTTTTTTTTGCCCCGTAGGCCCCTCCCCGGTCGGTGGGCTTCCGGAACTGCATGACCGAACTGTGGCCATAGGTAAAGCCGCAGGCGCCGGCAAATACCGACCAATAGGCATACCGCCGCACATCGTTGTCCTTCCAAAGGGGCTGAAGGGTGTCGTGCAGCCCCTGGGGAATGCCCTCGTAGGAGGGTTCCCCGTCAAGGGTTGGCTTGACCGGAGAAAAGGCATAATCGGCCACTACATACCGCCAGTTATCCTCGCCGTAGCAACGCTCGGTATCGTCCTGGTCGTACCGCCGATGTCCCGACTGGAACATATTGAAATCCAGCCACTCCTCAGCATGGAACCAGTCCGTCGAGGCCATCCTCCCCCGGGGATGAAAAGTGATCAGATGGGCCGGGTCTGTTTTGCGCAGCGTCTCCCCCAGGATCCTCCACACCTGGGTGGAATCGCTTCCCGGAACATCGCCCCCGTTCAGCCATATTATGTTGGGACAGCCGCTGTAACGGCCAGCCAGCCAGGAGCCGTATGCCGCTGCCTGTTCCCGGCTCACCAGCCCCGCCTTGACATTGCTTCCCCATACCGGAACAAGCGCCATGTAAAGCCCGCGCTTTCCGGCCTCTCCAACCACCCAATCCACATGATCCCAATAGTCGTACTGGTGCGGATCGGCCGGATCACCGCCCTCCGTAGTCACAGGCCGGGCCACATCCCCGGACACCAGGGCCGTATCACCGTATACATTGACGGCCCCCACACTGTGCAGCACCATCACCTGGATCACGTTGAAACCTTTCGAAACCCTGTCATCCAGATAGGTGCAAGCCTCCTCCCGGGTGAGTTTCGTGAATAAAAGCCAGCCCGTATCGCCCAGCCAGAAAAAGGGATCCCCATTTTCATCGCTGAAATAGCGGCTGTTTTCAGAAATCCTCAGCAGCTGCATCGTTTCAGCCTCCTGACGGGGAGCACAGGCCTCCAACGCCAGAAGCAACCCCAATGACATCCATCTTTTCATACACATTCTTTCAGGTTTTTAACAATAAGTAATCGAACGTTTGTTATCCATATTTTTCCCGGGAACCGCCGGACCGGACCACCGGACGATTTCCGCTCGTCCGTCCGGTTTCCCTGTTTCTTCCTCCCCTCTTTTCATCCTCCGGTATGCAGCCACCAGAGCGCGGTCTCTTCCGCCGGCGCTCCGGTTACCAGGGTGCGGACCGGCGGTATGCCACCGTCTTTCAGCATTATGATGCCGGCAGACAGATCCAACCGACTTGCCTGCATCTGTTTTCCGGCGATTACCAGTCCTTCCGGAACGGAGTATCCCTTTTCCAGATAGACGATATAGCCTTTCCCGGGCTCTCCCAGCAGATAACAGCCTTTGCCCTGACCCGGGAAAGACATGGGTTTCATGGCAGCGGCCGCTTTCAGGAAGCCGGCATCGGTCGATGAGGGGAGCGCCGCCAGAGACCCGCCGGCCATGAACACCGCCCAGGGATGCTGTTCTCCCGGAAAGTCGGAATAAATCACCGCCTTGGCGGGGTACCGCTCCCGGTATTCGGAAACAGCCCGGTAGACAGAGCGGAAGGATCGCCCCCCCGGATCCGCCAGACGGGCATGCTGCCGCGGTGCCAGATGAAGCCCTCCCCCCGGGGCGTAGAGACTCCCGTCGTCCCGGTAACCCCAGTAACGGATGTCTATCACATCAACAGTTGCGTTCCTGTCCGGATCGGCCAGGATGGCGTCCTGCACATCTTTCGTGGCGCTGAGCGCTACCAGGACCTCCTTCCCCGTTTCCCGTTCCCATTCCCGGATCACGTCGAGCCAGAACTGCATAAAATGAAGCGGTCCGGTATATTCGGCCGAGGTGGCCTGGATGACGTTGCTGTTCCGGCTGAAATTTTCCAGGCATTTCCGTATGTAGACCCGGTGCAGTTCCCGACGTACCGGGTGAGTGACATCGTAAAAATGGCGGTCCATGAAAATCCGTTTATCCCCGGCATAGGGGGGAGGTTCGGGGAAGCCGGTGTCGTTGACATTGTTGGCGCTGCGCCAGGGAAAATCGGCCCAATGGGCGCCCGCCTCCAGAATATTATGCTGCAGGTAGTGCTGATGCATCAGGATCAGTTCCCCCCGGTCGGCCAGGCTGGCAAACTGCCGCAGCCTGTCCCAGTACCAGCTGTTGAAACGGGTGAGGTCGTATCTGGAAAGGCCGTCCCAGGCAAGTTCCCTGCCGCTGCGGGCAAAGGGGAGTTCATAAAAGGGAGGCCAGACCTCCCCGTCGGCCCTGCGGACCCGTTCATGGTCGTCGCGCCGGCGGTCGTACCAGAGCCCGTAATTATAATCAAAAGTAACCATTCCGTTTTCCTTCATCCAGAGTGCCACCTCTTCGAGGATGTCGGTATAGCCGGCTCCGTTTCTGCCCGGCACAAAGCGGGTAAGGGAGGGCCGGGCCTCCTCCACCGCATAGGGACGGGCATCTCCCCGCCAATAGGGGGCGTTGTGCCGTTTGCCCTTGGCGACCCCCTCTCCCCTGAAAAGGAGCCATCCACCTTTCATTTCCAGGGGATGGGAAACGGCTGTTTCCGGAGCTGAGTTCGTGTTGGCAATACTGATCCGGAAGGCACCCTCCGGCGAGGTGCTGATGGGTGTGCGCTGTGAAGCCTGTTCAATCCATTCCCGCAGCGTCAGGGCGGGTTTTTCGGCCATTTCCGTCAGCCGGGCGGCCAGTTCCAGGGTAGGGCTGGTGGCGGGCGAGGAGGTGATGGCCATTACCTGCGAATCGAAGGTGCCGGGAGGTTTGCCGAGTCGCTCTGCCAACTGGGCATGAAAGAGAGAGCGGGGAGAGATGTGGTTGTTGACCGCCGACCAGGCGCCGTTGCCCGAGAACTGGGCCCAGCAGCCGTACGCCCAGTTATTGGCGCCGGGAGGGGCCTGACAGTCGATCCGGGAGGCCGAGCATTGCCAGAACAGGGAATTTGCGGCGCACCATCCGGCACCCTGGGCATCCTGCCCGCGGTTCATGAAACTCAGGTTCTGGCCGTCGACATCGACAAGGTCGAACAGCAGGCCGCTGGCCCAGCTGTCTGCGGCGCCGCTGAAACGCAACGGCAGGTGCGACGCGCACTGGACAAAAGCATTGGGCCCGGCCGCACAGAAACCGGTTGAAAAATCATGGTATCCGTGTTCGGCATAAAGACGCCGGAACAAAGTCTGCTGCCCCATGGTGAAAAAGCTGTTTCTGCGGGCGGCCGCCTCCTCGGAAACAGGCTCCAGCGAAAGGCAATCCTCTACGGTTACGCGCCGTGCCGTTTCGTAGACCGCCACCGCCGAACCGGCAAAATGGCGGAAGGTTACCTGTCTCACCCAGCAATCCTCCGCTTTTTCAATGGTAATGGCCGACCAGCAATGCTGTTCGTCTTTGGGATTGCCGCTGTCGTATTCCGATACAAGCGACAGGTTTTCAATGCCGATGCCGGCGATCCGTCCCGGCCAGTTGCAGGGGATAAGACTGCCTCCTCCCAGCGCTGAATCGAGTGCCGTGGTCAGAGGAACATTCAGGGTCACCGACTGTCCGTCCACCGCCGTTATCCGGCGTTCCCACACCAGTTCCCGCTGTCCCGGTTTCCAGCCGAGCCACCCCGGCACGCCCCCGAAGCCGGCCATTCCGAGCTGCCGGATCCATCCGGCCGTGGAGGGGCGGCGCACCAGCACCGGATCTCCCGCCCTGAGGGCAGCAGCCCGTTCCACTTGTACGGTGACGCCATTGACAGGCACATAAGGGCTGGTTATCCGGAGTGGCACACCGGTTACCGGCACTCCTTCCCCGGCAATACGGAGCAGCGTCTGCCGGTCGTTGCCAGCGGCCACCAACCGGGTACCGCCGTCGCCCATACCCGACCCCCGCAATACCACCCCGGAGGCCGAAATCAGCAGCCGCCCCTCAACCCTGTAATCACCGGGCTCCAGCAGCACCGCCCCGCGGAAACCGCCGGAATCCGCAGGCAGTGTGGAGACATGGTCTATCGCTCCCTGCAGGGCAAGCGTGGCATCCCCCTCTGACCGGGGAACCACCACCTTCACCGTCACCATCGGGATCTCCCGCTCCGAAGCGGCATATCCGCAATATGAAAAATCGGGGATCCTGTTTCCGGCACTGTCGGTGCCGTACACCAGCCTGCCGTCTCTTCCTTCCCTGAGGTCCGGCACCTTAGCCGTTTCCCCCCGCCGGCCGGGCTCCCCGTAACCCCGGAAAAACAGAAAGAGCAGCAAGGCAATCATCCACGCCTTCCCCCTGAAAAACTGCATTGGGTTCATTCCATTCCGTATGATAAAGTTCGTTAACCGCGGCAAGAATCCATCAATCCGCCGGATGGGAGCTCCTGTCCGCCCCGGGCTTCCGCCATCCGTGGAGACATCCCATCCGGATCAGGGCTGGGATCCCTGTTTCCGGTTGCCGCTTTTTTCCCTGATTCGTTTCTCCCATTCTTCGCCCGCCTTTTTCAGGTCGTAGCCCTCGGAAGAGAGAAAGTTGTTGATCCTCCCCTTGTATTTCCCGAACCAGGCATGTTTTTCTTCCGAGCTGCCGCCATCCATGGCCTTTTCGCGGGCTTCCGCCAGCCATGCCAGTATCTTTTCTTTTTGCGCTGCGGTGAGGTCGGGGAGCATCTCCTGGTATCCGGCATAGGTAGCCGGGAGGACCCCATAGGTAAGACCATCCTTCACCCGGCCGATATGCAGCGAATCCAGCTCCTTCGCCAGACAATCCAGGAAGCGGCGATGATGGATCCCGACCTTTCTGTCTGATTTTTGAAGAATCCTCGCAGCCCGGGAAGCAGACTCACCGGGGGCGCCCTTTCCCGGCAGCGTTGCCAGCCGTTCATCACGCCGGCGGTGGATTTCATGAAGACCCACATAAAAACCGGTGATGCAGTCCGTCACCCGGGCTGCGGTTGCTTCGTCAGCCATTCCCAGACTTGCCGTAATCCTTTCAGCCCTTCCCAAAGCCACAAAACGGTACTCCTCCCTTTCTTCCTTCACGGCATCATTGCGCTGACCCGATGCAGCCGCCCCGGATCCTGCAAGCAACAACAGAAGTCCTAAAAACCGGAAGGCAAAATTTATCATACTGTTTCCAACCATGGCCATCACCCTGCAGGAGTTCCCGCTTCCCCTCTATCCGGGCCACCCGCCCGGGTTATTCCCAAAAACCTCCTTTCATTCCCGCCAGCGTGTCATGGTTGTTTTCCGGGTTGGTCCAGTCGACCTTGCGCAGCGGATCGATGCCGTGGATGTATTTTTCTATGTTGGCATAGCCGTCGCCGTTGCAATCGAGGAGGGCATCGGAGGGATCCTGCGGATTCAGGCCAAAACGCACCTCCCAGGAATCAGGCATCCCGTCCCTGTCGGAGTCGGTGCGGGGTTCGCCGCGGTATTCCGGATACCCCCCCACCTGGCTTATATCGGTGATAATCCCCATTTTGTAGGAATCGGCCGGCAGCCTGCGGTGTTTAAAATAGGGCACTTCAGCGAGGGAAACCGGATCGGGACGGTTTATTTTTCCGGTTCTTACCTCCTCCACGATACGGAGATCTACGGGGTCCCTGACGGGGAGAGTAGCCCCGGCGTTTTCCAGAACCTGCCGGTAGGCCTCAGCGGCTGTCAGTATGGGAAAGGCGGCCATCGGAAAGGGCTGGTCCCACCGGATTTCCTCCAGTAACTCCCGGTTTTCGCCCCTGACACCCGTCTGAACGCCGCCGTTCCAGTTGTCGGCGGTAATGGTTTCATTTCCTTCCACCACATTGCCATGCACGTAGGCCCTGCCGAATACCGGCCTGCCCAGGCTGCTCCGTCCGGTTTCGGGCTTCAGGATCCGGTAGCTTACGGGTGATCCGGCTGGCGTAAGCGGACCCGGTTTGTAATAATTGCCGATAATGTTGTAAAGGGCTTTGTAATCTCCGCCGTCAACGGTCCGGTGCACCCAATTGAAAAGCACGTTGTTGACGAAACTGAAAATGCCGTGCCATCCGATCGAGGGGTTTCTGCCGGCGTTGTTGGCCCAGAGGTTGCGCATGAAGGTGCAGTTTTCGCCCCCCAGGGTGCTCCCGAAGGAGTGGTTCCAGGTATCGAGCGCCTCGGCAAAAATCGAATTCTGGATGGTTATGTTGACGGTGGGCAGTTTTTCATCCTTTGATTTTCCGGTGCTGTCGTTGTACATATGCCGGTACATCGACATATTTTCATCCGATCCCCACGAAGCCGAAACATGGTCGATCATGATATTGCCCACGGGGTTTCCTCCGATGGCATCGTCGCGGCGTCCCACATCGGTGATACCCCTGCGGAAGCGCATGTGCCGGATGACCACATCGTGGGTGTTGATCCAGACGCTTTCCCCGGCCACGCAGATGCCATCGCCCGGGGCGGTCTGGCCTGCGATGGTGATGTAGGGAGCCCGGATAACCAGAGGGCTTTTCAGCCGGATAATCCCGGCCACATGAAAGACCACAATCCTGGCGCCTCCGGTTTCGCAGGCTTCGCGGAAAGTACCGGGGCCGCTGTCTTCGAGGCTGGTCACCGTGATGACCTTACCGCCGCGGCCGCCAAAACTGAAGGCCCCGCCCCCCATCGCTCCCGGAAAGGCGGGTATCGGAGCCTGCGGCAGGTCGGTAGGGCGGAAAGCCCAGGGAATATAGGGCCTCCCTTTCCGTGCCTCCTCACGGATTACCGGCCAGGCCTTCTGCCAGGCCTTCTCCGAGGCAGCCATGGCCTTCCTCATCATGACGGCGGTTCTTTCGCTCACCTCCTCCGGCACGTCGGGATACTGAGCCCGCACGACAGCAGCTCCGAAAATCCAAAAAACAATGAACGGAATTAAAATTCTAATCTTTCTCATACCAGCATGTAAACGTAATTGGTTATTGTTCATTCGTAACGACTATTTTTTCCGTTTCCCGGCGGCCATCGGGACTGGTTGCCCGGAGCACATAGATTCCCGGTGGGTATCCCTCCAACCGCAGGTGGCTGCCATTTCCCTGTCCTGCCAGTTCTCCCCTGAGGGTGAAAAGCCGGTAGTGGAGCGGGGTGGCAAACCGGACTTTCCCTCCCTCCTGCAGGATCAGCTCTCCCTTCTGTGCCTCCCGGCCCGCACAGGTGGCCAGGAGGGATACACTTTTGCCCGTTGCACCGCTGCTGCTCACCGCCCGCACGCTGATCAGGGTTTCCCCGCCGGGAATGCTGTCCAAAGCAAACGCCGTGCCGGCGGTGAATCCCCCCAACCGGGCACCCGCATGGACCACATAGCCCAAGGCCCCGTCAACGCTGTTCCAATGCAGGGTGGTTCCCTCCAGCAGCGGGTTTCCGGGTGCCGGAAGCGCCCTCATCACCCGGAGAGGATCCCAGCTTCTACCCTCTTTCCTGAAAAAAAAGGGAAGGTTGTAATGGCTGTCGGCCGCCGGCTGGTCCAATTGGTAACTCCAGGCCACCCTGCGCGAAACATCGGCCGGGCCGCCCTGTTCATCCCTGCTGTTGTATTCGGCGAAGAAACCGGTAGTGTGGTTGTTTCCGCTCCACACCGACCATCCTTCGGGCCGGACATGAGGCCCCAGAGTACATTCGATGAACACCGAGGAGGCGGCAGGCTGCCAGGGGCGGCCCAGGTAACAGCTTTGGGCGGAAACCCCCGCGGCGGCAGTCAGCTGGCAGTAGCGGAACAACAAACCATGCAGAACGTTGCCTCCCGCCACAGCGGTGATGGTCTTGGCATCGGCCGGCGCCGTGATGTACTGCCCGCCGGGAACACTGCAAACCGTGCAACTGTCAAATACCGTGGTCGCATCCCCGAAAATAAAATCGGTGGCCCCCTCAATGCGGCATCTGTAATTATACTGGCGCCTCTTATGGGCATAATAGGTGTCCTGGAAACCGGCGAAGGTGCAGCTCCGGAAGACCATCGAATCGCCGGTCGTGCGAAGGGCCACCGCCTGTCCGACGGGACCGGCGGCATTGCGGATCGTGATATTCTCAAGGTATAGTCCGTTGGCATCGGCCCAGAGGGTATAGGAATTGGCGGTCGATAATCCGTTCTTTCCGGCATGGTCGTCCCAGGTAATCACCACCTCTCCCAATGGGTCGCCGATGAGCGACAGGTTGGTTTTTGCGGGCGGTATCACCACCTTTTCCCGGTAGACTCCCTCCCGGATAAAAACCAGGGTACGGGTGGACGGATTGGAAGGAGCCGCATCGATGGCCGCCTGAATGGTGGTATGATCGCCGCCACCCCGTGGATCGACCACCCGGTGAAAAACCTGGCCGCCGGCTCCGGCGGCAGCCGCCAGAATCAGAAAAACCGGCAGGAAAATGCACTGAAGCCTGCTACCCGGCATGCTTATCTATTGTTTGACAAATTTTTCACGGACTATTCCTTCCGAAGTTCTTGCAGCCACCAGGTATAGACCGGGTCTCAGCGCCCCCACATCCAGCGAACGGATGCCGCGGGAATCGGACCTGTAAAGAAGCATTCTCCCCCGCAGGTCGATCACTTTAAGTTCCTGAACAGGTCTGCTGCTGTAAAAAAAGAGCTCTTCACCCGCAGGATTCGGATAGATTCTGAACCGGCCTTCGTTGCCGGTTACCCTGACCCGGGTAAGTGTGTCCAGGCCGTTGAGAAAGTTTTCCAGGTTGCTGTAGCCGTTGTCGGCTATCAACCGGCCATCGGCCGGATTGCTCTTGTCGAGTCCCCGGGCTGTCTCCCAGTCATCGGGAATGCCGTCGCCGTCACTGTCGGCGGGAGCATTGTCCGAGAAGTTGTAGACATCCCAGGCGCTGCTTCCGGACGGCGCATCGGGGGGCACCAGGTTGTTCTGCGTGTCGATGATCCCCGAGGCAACCCCTTTTACCGGGGTACTCTGCCCCTCCCGGGTGGTGTAGGCATACCGGACCACCGGAATCTCACCCTTTATTTCGAGGACTATACGGTTGTCAATGGCATCGCGCCGGGGCAACGCCGCCCCCGCATGGCCGAGCACCGAAACAAAGGCCTCCGCTGCTGTTTGGGTATAGGCCGCATAATTTTCGAAGAGGCCGTCGGTTTTCAGAAATTCACTTTCCGAACGGATGTTGGCGGCCCCCCCCACCGAGGAAGCATCCACCCCCAGCCAGTTGTCGGCGGTCATGGCGGAAGATCCCTCCATGGCGTTTCCGCTGAAATACCATTTGCCGTACCCGTCGAGAGGCACCCCGCTCCGGTTAAGCGACGGTCTGGCAAACAACCTGGTGCCCGGAGTGGCGGGACCCGGTTTGAAGTAATTGTTCACCACGTTGGTGTGACAAAATCCCTTCCCTCCGGTATTTTCCCATTCCCCGCCATAGAAGGCCCCGGTGCTGCCCCAGTTGTAATTCACGTTGTTCCGGTAATCGACCAGCGCTTCGATATCGTCCTTGCTGGAACCGTTGATCCGGGGCATCCGGGAGTTGTGATGCGCCAGCAGGTTGTGGTGGTAGCTGGCATACTCGCCCCCCCACTGGGTGCCATAGCCTCTCTCCCCCTTTTTATGGATCGAGTTGTACAGTGATTCACTGATAATGCACCATTGCACCGTGGTACTGTCGTTTGCCGAAAAATGGGTGGTCTCCTCGATGGCCCAGCTCATGGAGCAATGGTCGATAATGAAATTCCCCCCGTTTTCAATCCTGAACGCCGACGTCTCCAGTCCCAGTTCGTCGCCGGGACGGAAGCGGAGGTAACGGATGATCACATTCCGGGATCCGGAAAAGTTTACGGTGGCCCCGCGGATGCAAATCCCGCCGCCCGGTGCGGTTTGTCCCGCAATGGTCAGGTTGCTCCGGTTTATCCGGAGCTCCCCCTTCAGGTTAATCACTCCGCCCACACGGAAAACCACCGTGAGGGGACGTTTGTACTGAAGCGGGCCAAGAATGGGATGGATCACCGTTTCCACACCCTGTGCCAGGGCCCAGCGAAAACTTCCCGAAGGCGGATTCGACAGTGCATCCTCCAGGTTGGTGACAGCCACCACCCTGCCGGTCTGGCCATTGCCGCGGCCCCCTGACGCCAGCTTCCCATATCCTTCCGCCCCGGGAAAAGCCGGAAGCTGGGCCTGGAGTTGCATCCAGGAAACTGTCAGTGACAGCACCCACGCAAATCGCCATTGTACTCCTTTCATTCGCATAAATCCTATTCTTTTTTGATCGCTCCGTATCGTTTGGCAGCAAAATATAACATGCCGGGATTCCCGCATAAACCGGAACGCCGCGACTGACGTCATTGCCGGCGGTTACCGGTCCAGTTGTTGATAAAACCGGTTATAATGCCAGCGGATCGAACTCTCCGTTGATCCAGCCCAGGGTTTGCTTGACCGCAGGACTTTTCTCAAGCATGGACGAAGGAACCGCGAAGAAATCGTACAAAGTCTTGTAGTTCAGCGTTTGCTGTTTTCCCTGGTAGAGGTCCATCACTTTGTAGGTAACCCTGAAGTATTTGCTATAACTGGCGGCGTTGTTCAGGTCGAGATGACCCAGGTAAAGGGCGGTGTCGATACGAAGCCATCCCTTATAGGGCGATTTCTCATCCGTGATTTCGTTGTTCCATCCGCTGAGGGCTAAATAGGTAAACCCATGGCGGTATGTACCGTTGAGTTTCCTGACATGGGTTCCCATGTCGTTCCGGAACATCAGCCTCCGTCGCATATCCCAGTACCTTTTGTTTTCAAAGGCAAACTCAACCTGCCGTTCGATCATGATGATCTGGCGCAGCAGCTCCTTCGACACGGAATTCGGAATGCCGTATTCTCCGTTGCCCGCTTCGATGCCCGCCCGGGCCCTGATCTTCCTCACATTTTCCAGGGCTTCACCCGGCTTGTTGATTTCGTTGGCGCATTCGGCAAAATTCAGCAGCACTTCGGCATAACGGATTTCATGCCAGGCGGTGCTGGTCTGGGAGATGTTTTCCCGGGCGATGGTCGGATCGGTGGCCTTCCTGTTGTAAAAGCCGGTACCGGGGACCCGGTTGGTCTCCTTCAGGTTTCTGAAGGTCCAGGCTGTGGTGCCGGTGCGGCCGTTCATGCTCCACTCGGCGCCATTGTATACCACGGTGGCATAAAAGCGGGGATCTCTGTTTTTCCAGAAATAGACCGAATCATAGCCCGATCCCGGTTCGCCGATTAGTTTCCCGTTGGCCATGGGAAAAGCTTTCACCAGTTCCCAGGTAGGTGAGAAACCGCCGTTGCCGCCTCCGGAAGGAGGACGCACGCTGTTCTCCCAGCCGTGGGTATACTCCACCCCCGCACCGGAACTGTACCTCCGGTAAAGCACCGATTCCATGTTGTTTCGGACATCGGTGGTAAAAAGGGTGGCAAAATCGGGATGGAGGCTTCTCGGCACGCTCATGGCGGCCAGGATATCCATCGCCTCCTTGTTGGCCTCATAGGCCCTTTGCCAACGGGCAGGGTCGTCGGCGGGGTTGAACAGGGGACTGGCCCAGGCAAGCAGGACCCGGCCCTTGAAGGCGGCAGCCGCACCGCGGGTAATCCTCCCCTTGTCCTCCTCCAGCAACCAGTCAACCGGCAGCACACGGATGGCTTCGTCGAGATCGGCCACGATCGCATCAACCGCATCCGATGTTTTAAAGCGCGGCACATTCAGGTCCTCGGTGAAGGGATCCTGCACCTTTTTGATGATCGGCACCCCGCCGTACAACTGGACCATTTCCCAATGCCGGAAAGCTCTGAAGAAAAGCGCCTGTCCGGATATCATGCCTTTGATGCTGTCGCTGAGCGACGACCCTTCCATGCCTTCCAGGCAGATGTTGATACGGCGGATCAGCTCGTACCGGCTTTTATGAAACACCGTGACCGAATTGATGTCGCTCTCGGTCTTCATCCCGTACAGGAAATCTGTGTACTGCTCCTCGGCGGAATAGGATTCATCGGACAACTGGCTGTTCAACCCGAGCGATGCCCCCGGCATGTTGGCATAATAGAGGTTGTTCAGGTATAGGGTAGCCTGGTTCTGGTCATCCCAGATCTGCTGGTCAAGCACATTCAGGTCGTGCTTGTCAAGCACCTCCTCGCACCCGGCGAAGAACAGGGTCAACAGGGCCGCAACGGCTATTGCAGTTCTTTTCATAATCCTAGTATTTTGCATGTTTCAGAATGTGAGAGTGTTTATGGCAGTGCCCGTTGATCATACCGTCATATTTTGAGGTTCACACCCAGGCTGAAGGTTTTCAGCAAGGGGTAGGTGTTGTACCTGGCAATGGCGTCTTCCTTGTATTTATAGGTTGTTACCGGTGACCACAGGTTGGTTCCCGCAAAGAAGATGCGCAGCTCGGGGATTTTCCAGCGACTGGAAATCTCCCTCGGGATGTTGTAGGAGAGGTTCAGGTTTTTCAGCCGCAACTGGTAAAGGTCCTTCATCCAGAAATTGGATACCCACTGGTTGGAGGTGGCATAATAGGGACTGGGATAGGCGGCGTCCGGATTTTCAGGTGTCCAGAAATCGCTCCAGAAGGCGGGCGAATTGGCGGAGGCCGTCGGGACGGTGCGCGCCAGCTTGTCAACCACCCTGTTGGCAATGCCGTACTCCATGCTCCACAACATGCTCACGCGGATGTCTTTCCATCCCCCGCCCAGGCTGATATTGGTCGGCAGCAGATGTTTCCAGACGAAACTGTCGCCCACCCGTTCGACATATTTCTTGTCGAATTCGTTGATGACGCCATCGGGTTCGAACACGGTGCGGGCTTCGCCGATGCCGGTATTTCCGGGCCTGCCGATGTCTTCGAAGTGGAAGCTCCCCAGCCCTGCCGTGCGGCCTTCGATGCGGTATTCATATCCCCATTTTTCCATCCATTCGGCATTGATGGCATCCAGTTGCTCCTGTGTGCGTATGATGCCGTTGGTTATCAGACCCTCTTCACGGCCGGCGGCGGAGGTGCTCTGGCCTATGGGATACCTGAAGTCGTTCGGCGGATACTCCGTGGGGCGCTCCAGTATCCGGTTGGTTGAAAAGCCGAAAATACCGCTGACTTCATAAAAGAGGTCGCGGGTGATACGGCCCCGGTAGCCCACCGACATGTCATAGCCCCACGCCTTCAACCGGCCCAGGTTCTCGCTGGGCATTTTCCCCAACCCTCCGGTCTCGGGAAATTCCACGGTTCGCTGGTCCAGGATGTCGTACTGATAGGTGTAAAAGGCATCGGCCGATATGCTGAGGCGGTTGTCCAGCAGCTTCAGGTCGATCCCCAGGTTCTGCATCAGCGATTTCTCCCAGGTGACGCCGCTGCTGATCACATCGGTGAGTCCCCCCACCCCCAGCCCGCCGGCCGGCGTGTCGGTGCCGAAAAGAAAACGGTTCGTCGAGAGTGCATACTTCCGGTTGTATTCATACGGGGATACGGAGCTGAAGCCGGTCAGACCGACCGAATAGCGGAACTTCAGAAAATCGATGAAGGAGAGTTTTTCCTTGACAAAATTCTCCTCCGAGGCCACCCATCCCACTGAGACGGCCGGGAACAATCCGTCGCGCACTCCCGGGGCAAACAGGGTGGTGGTCTCATACCGGAAGGTGGATTCCAGCAGGTACTTGTCGGCATACGAATAGTTGAAGCGAAAAACCGCGCCCAGATCACCGCTTTCCCCCATCGAACCGTTGGTGAATTTGGTCTGGAAGGCATTCTGGATTTCCAGGCCGTAGGTCTCTATGTTTTCCGCCTTGGCGTCGAAGGCATAACGGCTGCCCTCCGACTGCTCATAGGTCAGGAAGGAGGCCAGGCTGTGAAGGCCGAACTTGCGGGCATAGTTCAGGCTGACATTCAGCTGGTAATTCTGATTGAAGCCGTAGGTTTCCTGGATACGGTTGCTGTTGGTAACCGTCACCGGTTTATCAATATCATCGCTGAGGATGTATTTGTATTCGTTGCCCAGCGGCTTGAACTGGTAGAGGGTGTAAGGGATCAGGTAATCCTTGCCGTAGCTGTGTCCCTCCCTGCGGTTGTAGGAGACCGATGCCACCAGTCCGTCGATTTTGGGAATTTTGTAGGATAATTTGATACCCAGGGTGTTTCCCTTGTCGACGGTACGCTTGTAACTTTCCGATTCAAAGAGATAAAGGGGGTTAAAAGAGAGGTTGTTTTTTACCGGATAGCCGTTGATATAGGCCGGGGTCCATTTGGGGGCCTGCAGCAACTCCTGGAAAAGGTCTTCCATGGTAACGGCGCCGGCCCCAGAAATATAGGGCCTGGTATAATCCCGGTTGTCAAGGGCGATGGTGGCCGACACCGAAAGGCGGTCTGTGATGTCGGCATCGAGGCCCAGGCGGTAGGAGATCTTGCCTACTCCCAGGTCGGGGAAATTGCCTTCGGTGTAGACGAAGGTGCCTCCAGCGTAATACTTCACCTTGTCGCTGCCCCCGCTGAAATTCAGGGTGTGGCGTGAAACCATGGAGCGCTGCCATACTTCGCCCAGCCAGTCGAAATTCTGGTTTTTCATGGCTTCCAGCTCCGTGGGGGTTATCAGCAGGGTGGTATCGTCGGGATAACGCGCGTTGATAGCGCGGGCATGGTCGTAAGCGCTCATCATTTCGGTCTGCATGGTGGCATCCATGACGCCGTGGCTGCCTGAGTAGCTCACCGTCAGTTTTCCCTCCCTGCCCCGTTTGGTCTTTACCAGCACGACGCCGTTGGCGCCCTTGCTGCCATACACGGCCGCGGAAGCGTCTTTCAGGACGGAGTAACTTTCGATATCGGAGGGGTCGAGCACGTCAAATTCCTCCTGCGACACTTCGAATCCATCCACGATGTAAAGGGGTGCGGGATCTTTGATGCCTGCGCCCGACCTGCCGAAGGTGGTCTCCGACCGGATGGTCACCCTGGTGGGAGCACCGGGATTTCCTGTCGGCTGGGCCGGGGATACCGAAACACCGGCCAGACGCCCCTCCAGCAGGTTGGTCATGCTGATCACCGGAATGTCTTCAATCTCCTTCGACGACATACTGGCAATGGATCCCAGAAGGTTGGCCCGCTTGACCTCCCCGTAGCCAACCACCACCACCTCTTCCAGGTCGGTGACATCCGACTCCATTTTCACGTTGATCACCGGCTTCCCCCTTACCGGGATGAATTCCGTCCGGTATCCGATAAAGGAAACCATCAGCGTGTCGCCCGGCCTGACCATCAGCCGGTAGTTGCCCTCCACGTCGGTGATGGTGCCGTTTAATGTGTTTTTCACCACTACATTGACCCCGATCATCGACTCCCCGTTTTCATCGCTCACCCTGCCGGTGACAGGCTGGCTTGCCTGCTGCCCGAAAACGGGGCCTTTACCCAGGCATCCGCATATCAACAGCAGCAGCAGAAAGCGGGACTTCCCGGCATTTGCCGGCTTAAATTTCAGTAAGCTTTTTTTCATGCGATTCAGGTTTGATTGTAACGAACGGTACTAATCCGCTATTTTACAAATATCTTTTCCATTCCCGTTAGCCGTCCCGCGTGGGCTTTCACCAGATAAATCCCGCTGCGGAGCCCTGCCGTGGATATCCTGTCGGCACAGGAGGCCTGCCTGACCAGCTGTCCGGTCAGGTCGTAAACGGCAATCCGGGCGCTTTCCGAGATCCGGATGGCACCGCCTGCCACATAAATCCGCAATCCCTGCCGGGGAAAGGAGGAGAGGCCGGAACCGCTGCCCGGGGTTCCGTACACCCGCAGGTCGTGAATCCGGGCCGTCTGGCCCCCGGCCTCCAGAAAGCGCAGCATGACATTCCCCGCATAGATCCCGTCTTCCCAGGTCATGCCGTAGGCCGAGGGATCGCAGCGGAACAAGTTGGAGGTCTTCACCCCCGAGGTGATATCCTTGGTAAAGCTCGCCGTGTAGTTGGTTCCCGGCTGGTACCGGAGGGTGTCCCAGATGACACCGTTGTCGAGGCTTATTTCACAGGCTGCTCCCCGCTTGTTACCACCCGTGCTGGAGTGCGACCACTGAATGACCTCCACAAACTCCAGCTCCCGCAGGTCAACGGTGAAATAACCCCTGACCGTCGGGGCGTTGCCTCCCGAGGCGCCATAGTTGCGGCTGATTTCCACGAAACCCCGCGACACATTGTCGCTGTTGGCGCCGCTTCCTGAAGCCAGGCTGTCCCTGTAGGCATAGGCTGTCAGCCAGTGCGGGGCAAAGGCGCACTGGCTGAAATAGTATCGGATCTTGCTGCCGTTTCCTGCGGCAATATCCACCGCCGCCGTGTCGTCCCTGAACCCGAGGATTACCTCCTCCTGGCTTCCGAACTTGTTGTCGCTGTTTCCCTCGTTCGGATTGTTATCGGTATGAAAACCGGGGAAAGCCTGAAACCGTTCGGTCAGCACGAGAGGTTCAGAAGGCGACAAGGCACCCCATGCGATGCCGGCTCCCGTGTTAGGCTGGGCAAAAAGAGCCCCTCCCGCGATCCCCACCATCCAGGCAATCGCAAAAAATCTCCTGCAATTCATTTGTTTCGTATTACTATGTCATTCAGCCTGTCTGGACCGGCAGGCACACTGTTTCCTAACTTCCTCCTTCCGGAGGGATCCACTCCGGGCAGGAACCTCAACAGGCAACGGCCAGAATCGTGGCGGTTTCCTTATCTTACCAGGATCTTTTCGGCTCTGACCTTTTCACCGGCCCTTGCCTTCACCAGGTAGATCCCGTCGGGCATTCCTTCGAGCGAAAGCTGCCGGGTCTGCGAAGCGGTACGGACAACCTGGCCCGCAATGTTGTAGACCACCACGTCCGATTGTTCCGATATCCTCAGAATCCGGTGTGCCAGATAAAATTTCAGCTCATCAGCCTTCACATCTTTGGAGCCGGTCTGTCCCGTATAGGTGCCATACACCTTCAGGTCATGGATACGCAAGGCCTGGTTGCTGGCAATGTTAAACCGGAGCATCACATTCTCGGCATAGATGCCCTCTTCCCAGGTCATGCCGTAGGCCGAAGGGGTACAGTTGAAGGTATTGGACGTCTTCTGTCCCGATCCCGGGTCTTTGGTGAAACTGTTGGACCAGGCATCACCGGGCTGGTAGCGCAGGGTATCCCAGGTGGCGCCGTTGTCAAGGCTGAAATCAAGCCGCAGGCCCCTCCGGGTTCCACCGCAGCTGCTGTGTGAATACTGCAGTACCTCCACAAAATCGATCTTCCGGAGGTCCAGGATGAAATAGCCGTCCACCGTATTATGCGAGGTGTATTTCCTGCTTATTTCCACAAACCCCCTCGAGACGCCGGGTGTGTCGGAGCCGGTGCCGCTGTTGACGCTGTCCCGGAGAGCATAGGCAGTCGACCAGTTCGGGGCGAAGGCGCACTGGTAAAAGCCGAAGCCGACCTTGCCGGTTTCGCTGCCCAGAATGGCCACCTCAATGCTGTCGTTTTTGTAACCCCACTTGGTCACATTTCCCTCTCCGTCGACCTCGTTCCTGCTGTTGCTGTCGTTGGCGTTGGCCCGGGAGTGAAAGTGGGTGAAACCCCTGAAGTTTTCATTCAGCAGCATAGGTTCCCCGGGGGCCAGGGTTCCCCAGGGAATGCCGGTTCCGAGATCCTGGGCAAAAAGGGAGACCGTTCCGGTCAGAAAGACTGCTGTCAGTAAAGTAAAAATCCATCGTTTCATATGCACATTTTTTTTGGTTATAATTATTGTTTACGAGAAAAAGGATTCACCGGTTATCCCGGTTGACGTTGCTTTTTTATCTTTTTCCAGCCATACCAGGTCAGGGAAATATCGACCGGCTTGTCTTTCAGCAAGAGGCTGGCTGCGTAGCCCACTCCCATGAGCACCAGGTGGCTGTATACCCCGATCATGTAGGGGTGGTGGGGAAAATTCATTCTGCCGAGGTCGAGGAGCAGGTGTTCGTTTACTCCTGCCCCGACGGTGGTGGAGGTCATTACGGCATATCCGGTGAAGAGCACACTGGCCAGAATGCCGAAGAGGATTCCCCTCCTGTTGGCTTTCCGGCTGAAGATCCCGAGCAGGAACATCCCTGCAATACCGCCTGAAAAGATGGCGTACAGCGTGAAGATGATCCCCAGGACCCCCTCGCTTCCGGCTCTTACATACATCAGGGCGACAAAAACGGCTCCGGCGCCCGCCAGGGTGGTGAAGAGGCGGCTCATGAACATCTGCCGCTTCTGAGAAGCCTCAGGCCTCCACCGGAGGTAATAATCCTCCAGACAGATGGCCGACAGGCAGTTGAGGTCGGAATCAAGGCTTGAAAAGGCAGCGGCGATCAGGGCGGAAAGGATCAGCCCCACCACCCCTACCGGTATCCGGGTCATGATAAAATGGGGGAAAACCTCGTCTGCCTTGATCCCTGCGGGCAACAGGTCGCCCGAAACCTGGTAGTAGGAGAAAAGGGCCGTGCCGATGAACATGAACAGCGCCCAAACGGGGACACTCAGCAAAACACCGATCAGGGAAGCCTTCACCGCCTCCCTGTCCGATTTTGCGGTCAGGTAACGCTGTACGATGGTCTGGTCGGTGCCGTATTTCTGGATTGCGTAAAAAACCCCGTTCAGGGCCATGACCACAAAGGTAAGGTTCACAAATTCCAGGTCGAACGGTCCGAAACCCACCTTTCCGTTGTCCACGGCCACCTGCCAGATGGTTCCGGGGCCTCCTTCCACCGAAAATAACAGGATTCCCAGCGACAACAATCCCCCGCCGATCAGGAGGAATCCCTGTACCACATCGAGCCACACCACCGCCTCGATACCTCCCGCCATGGTGAAAACAACCACAACAATACCGATTACCAGGACAATGTAGAGGGTATTCAGTCCGGTCATCGATCCGAGGGCCATGGAGATGAGGAACAGCACCGTGCCCATTTTGGCAAAATGGTTCAGCAGGAAGCTTAGAGAGGTGTACAGGCGTGCGATGTAGCCGAACCTCCTCTCAAAATACTCGTAGGCGCTGAGCCGGATCACCTTCCGGAACAGGGGAACGATCACCCCCACGATGAACACCAAAACCAGCGGGACCATCAGACCCTGGACCAACCGGATCCAGTTGGAAACATAACCTTCACCGGGGTAGGCGAGAAAGGTAACACTGCTGATCAGGGTGGCGAGAATCGACATCCCGATGGCCCATGCGGGCAATTTTCCGTTGGCCTTGAAGTACTTGCCGGTATCCTTTTGTTTGCGGCTGAACCAGAATCCTATAAAAAGCGATACCAGCAGGGAAATGAGGATGACGGCATAATCCAGCAGATGAAGGGAGAGTGTTTTTTCCATGGGAAAGGTTTATGAGATGGGTTCCAGATTCTGCGGCATGAGGGTGGAAGGCCAGGGATAACTGCCCGGCTTGGTGGTGATAACAAGGCCGGGGAAGGAATCCACCCTCATCTGGATGATTCCTTTGTCGATTTCGTTGAAAGGGTATAACCTACTGATTTTCAGTACCCGCAGGATAGAAGAGGTGGTTGCGCCACCCTCGATGAACAGGTCGGATAAGGTCACCCGATCCATAACCCGCCGGACCAGCAGGGCGATTTTCTCCCTGACCCGCTGGGCGATCCCGGGGTCGCCATTGAAGGGATGGTCGGCAGAGACCATGACTTTCATCCTTTTTTCAAGGCAGTCGGACACTTCAGCCACCCAGGCTTCAAAAAAAACATTACTGTCAGTGCTGTTTGCATAGACCTCCCCCGGCATATTTTTCCGCACAAAGCCGGCATCCTTAAACCGGGTGTTTAATTCCGTTTCCTTCGGGTAGTTACTGCCCAAAACATAGAGTGCATGGTTGCCCGGGCTGATTTCTCCCTGTTCTGAGGAGGCAGCCCGGGGATAGAGACTTCCCAGAAGGATTTCAAAAAAGCCGGCTCCGCCGGCGGCCACGGTATCCGGGTCTATCCGCCCGGCCCAACTGCGCAAATCTTCCACACAGGTAACATCGCCCGCTATCAATCCCGAATCAGGCAGCGGTTCACCGGGTTTTCGTGACACAACGGGATAGCCGCCCCGGCCGATGATATCGGTTACAGAGGAGGAGACAGCCTTGAAATCAGGATCACCGGCAAAGGAGGTTTCGGCAAGCGGCACGGATTGGATGGTGTACCAACCGTTTTCAATGATCCTTCCGAAAAAGGGGTTCCCTGCGACTATGATCGCCCTTTTCTTTCCCGAAGCCCCGATCTGGGCCATCAGCTCGGCAGCGATGTTCCCACGCATCACCGAATCGAGCTTTTTATAAATAAACCGTGGCTGCAAGGCTGAGAGCTTCCGGGTAATCTTCTCAATCTCGCAGGCCGATTCCGGGGCCGTCATAGCCCTGGTATCAGACGCCACAATCAGCATGTCGGCATTGCACCCCTCCGGGACCCCCGTTTCAATTACAATCCGGGTCCTGTAGCGGAGTGCCGTTCCGCCGATCTCGGCAGCTCCCGTAAAATCGTCCGCAATTACTGCTATCATCGGTATTCTCTTATCTGTCTGATCTGTTGCGGCACAACACCACCGCATAATCGACTGCCTGTAACAAGGCTCCCGGACTGGCAATGCCTTTCCCGGCAATTTCAAAGGCAGTCCCGTGATCGACCGAGGTCCTGATTACCGGCAGTCCCAGGGTGATGTTGACCCCTTTCACCGCTCTCATGGCACCTCTTTTCTGATCCCAGCTGAAGCCATGCATTTTGAAGGGGATATGCCCCTGGTCGTGATACATGGCCACACAGCCGTCGAACTTACCGCCGGCGGCCTGGGCATACAGGGCGTCGGGAGGAACAGGCCCCGCAACGTCAATACCGAGCGAAAGGGCCTGTTCGATCGCCGGCCTGATCTCCAGCATCTCCTCATCTCCGAACAATCCTTCCTCCCCGGCGTGGGGATTCAAACCCGCCACCCCGATCCGGGGCCGGGCGATTCCCAGTAGTTTCAGACCATCATTCAATATGCCGATGGTCTCGAAAATCCGTTCCTTCTTTACCAGGTCGCAGGCCTGACGCAGCGACACGTGGGTACTCACATGGATAACCCTCAGTTTATCATCGGCCAGCAGCATGGCATAACCCGCAGTGCCCGTTTGCCGCGCAAAAATTTCAGTGTGTCCGGGAAAGGGATGGCCGGCGTCGTTAATGGCTTTCTTGTGGACCGGATTGGTGACTACGCCATCGGCTTCTCCCGAACGGGCCAGCCCGATGGCTTTAAGGATGCACCGGTAGGCAATATCGCCGGCCGCGGCCGACAGCCGGCCGGGAATAATTCCGTCGGCCGCCGGTAGCGGCAGATCCAGTACATCCAGCGTCCCCGGGACAAATGCCGCTTCAGAGGCCGTCCGGACGGTCCGGATCCGGAGTTCCACTCCCGCCGCGGGCAGCGTTTTCTCCATCCAGGCTGCATTGCCGATCAGCAAAGGCCGGCAAATCTGTTGCAGCCTGCGGTCCACCGCAGCCTTCAGGGCGATCTCCGGACCAATTCCGGCCGGGTCTCCCATGGTAATCGCCAACAGGGGCTTGTACTGTTTCACAATCCCTCCTTCCACAAATGGGCTATTCTATCAGTTTCGTCCCGCAGCAGCGCCGCTTCCGCTTCCTCCATCCTGACGAGGGGTGGCATAACCTGGGTTCCGCAGAGTCCCAGCCGGTTCATCATCACCTTCAGGGCAGCCAGTGCATGGCTCAGCGACCTGTTCCCCTGATAGAGGCCGGTGATCCGGACGGTAATCTCCAGCAGCCGCTCTGCCCTTTCGAAATCCCCTGCTCCGGCCGCATCGAAAAGGTCGCGGTAAAGCCGCGGACAGACATTGCCGGTTCCCGGTACGATGCCGGCAGCTCCCTTCCGGAGCCCTTCCACCGAGCTGGCGGCATTTCCCACCAGATAAATGAAATCCTCCCGGACGCTCCATTTTCGAAGCGCTTCATCCAGCCGTTCGGCATTTTTTTCCGAATCTTTCAAACCGATTATGTTTGAATGGTAACTCAGCATTTCGATGACATCCAGGGGAAGGGAACGATGGATGGTTAACGGCATGTTGTAAAGGAAAAGGGGAAGCGGCAATGCATCGGCCAGCTTTTCAAAATAAAGCAGAATCAGTTGATCGTCGATCGGGAAATAATTGGGCATGGTGGCAACGAGGGCGTCGATTCCCTTATCTGCCAACATTTTACCCTCTTCGACCGCCGCCACGAACGAATTTCCCGGAATTCCGGCCATTACCGGCTGGCGGCCGGCGACCACCCGGACCGTAGCCTCTGCCAGTTCCAGCTTTTGTTCCGGGGTCAGCGAGGGCCCTTCGCCCGTTGTGCCCGACAGAAACATTCTGACACCCCCGTCGGTCAGATAGCGGGCGATTTGTTCCGCTGCCCGGCTATCCAGACTGTAATCATCCCTGAAAGGAGTGACCACCGGTACCACTACGCCTCCGAACTTTTCTCTCAGTTCCATATCAAAGTGCATTTCTGTAGATCGTAATTGCGTCGTTCAGGGTTACCTCCCGGATGTTGTTCCGGAGGAGCCGCTGCACCTTCAAGGCAGCGACAGCCAGTTCCCCGATGCTGCTTTCCGGGATACCCAGTGCCGACAGGCGGGACGGCAACCCGAAACGGGCGATCATGTCGCGAATCATCTGAATACCCTTCAGGGCGGTGTTTTCGTCCTTCAGGTTGGGTTTGACACCCAGGGCTGCCGCCACCGCGGCATATCGTTTGGTGGCCTGTCCGGAATTGAATTCCATGACATGGGGCAACAGCACCGCATTGGATACTCCGTGGGCTACCCTGAACTGGTTGCCCAGGGGATAGGCCAGGGCATGAACCGCCGCGGTGTTGACCGGTCCCAGGCACATGCCGCCGTAGAGGCTGCCAAGGGCAACCCGCGCCCGCGCTTCCGGGTCGCTTCCCTCTTCCACCGCACGGGCGAGGCTTCTGCCGATCAGCCGGATCCCGGACAGGGCATAGATATCGGTCACCGTATGCGCATTGACGTTGGTGTAAGCTTCAATGCAGTGGGTCAGGGCATCCATGCCTGTCGAAGCCGTCAGCGCCGGCGGCAGGCCCAGGGTCAGTGACGGGTCCGCATAAGCGGCATCGGGTACCAGGCAGGGATGGATCACCGCCACTTTCTGCCCAGCCGCGGCATCATAAAGCAAAACATTCGGAGAGACCTCACTGCCCGTTCCAGAGGTGGTCGGCAGACAGACCAGGCAGACCTCCCTCCGCAACCTGCCGGTGTCCTTCAGGACGTCGGCAGTTTCCTGACGGCTGCGGACCATGGCTGCCACCAGCTTCGAGGTGTCCATGACGCTTCCTCCCCCGATCCCGGCAACGGCATCGGCACGAAAAGCCCTTGCCTTCTTCAGAACCCTTTCAAAATCATCAATGGTTGGTTCCCCGGCCACATCCGTACAGACCTCGGCCTGAACCGCAGCTCCCTTCAGCTTTTTCCCCAAATCCTGCTTCACCTTCCCTTCCATTTCCGGGGCGCACAAAACAAACAGCCGGCTGAAGCTCCCCGTTGCCGCATCGCCGGCAAAGCGGTCGAAACTGCCCTCCCCGAAAACTATTTTTCCGGGAAGTTGCAACTCAATCATGTTCTGGCATCTCATCGGCCGTTCTTTCAATCGGTTCAATTTATTCAATGCAAACAGACGTTCTCCGGGACTCTTCCCCATTGTCTGGGGCTGCTCTTTTTACCGGTAAAAGGCGTTTCAGAAATCCGCCCTCAGCTCCTTTTTTCACGGAAACCCCATGGAAGTTCTCCCCCGGGTCCTGTACCGGCAAAAAGCTTGGGAAACCGTTGTCCGGGAAACGCTTTCTGAACCCGGTAATCCGGATTCAGAAAGCAAGGAAATCCGTTATCTTGCGATCTGCAGTTTTCCTATCCAACGCTCCTGCCCGCTTTCGAGCCTGTACAGGTAAAGGCCCTCCTTCAGGTGGCGCACATTCAGTTCAATTTCACCCGATTCCCCTTCGAAACGGTGGTACTGACGGGCAAATACCTGCCGCCCTTCCGGGGTAAACAGGGAAAGCCGGGCTGACCCGGGTTGTGCAAGGGTTAACCTTATTTTCACATAGTCAGATGCCGGGACCGGATAGACCAGGATGTCGTTTTTCAACGCATCCATTCCCGCCCCGGTGGTTTCCACATGAATGGCGATCCGGTACACCGTAGAATCGTTCCCCGACCTGCTGAAGCTGACCACCGACACTGTCTTGTCCTCTCCGTCTACCAGGGAAAGTGGTTCTGGCAGCGTTACCTTTGCCCCCTCTGCCGCGGGAATTGCCGTAAAGTCAACGGTGGTTGTCCCGGGAGGAAGCACAAGCCTGTAATCACGGATCCCCTCTTCGAACATGGGGGAAAGGTTGCCCAGGGAGGCATACAAGGTATCGAGCGAAGAAGTATTGTCATAGAGGGTCTCCGGTACCTCAAGCCCCGCGGCCATGTATACCGCATTCCGCCAGACCGTCAGCCCTTCGGCCGTGATGTTCCGGCCCCCGTCCGCACAGATGGCCCCGAAGTTCATCCCCAGGGCGATCATCCGCGACGGCAGAAGCTCCCCGCCCACCAGCGTGCCCGCGGGGATGTCATTGAAGCAGAGCGCCGGCGCCGCCGTCGTGCCCGCAGGAACCCCCAGCAGCGTCCCCGCCGCCGAAATCTCCAGGTCCGTCACATAGTTCAGCGCCTTCGTGTAGCTGCCCCCTGTCTGGCCGTTGTCGGCCGTCCCCGTCTTAAACATCGCAACCTTGTCTTCCCGGAAGCTCAAGCCCCGGTACAGCATGCTCTTCTGCTGAAGCGTGTCGGCCTGAATGCCGTACAACCCCTGCTCCTCGGCTCCCGTCGCTGCGCCACCATCGGTCAGCGCACGGCCCTTCTTGAAGGCATAGGTCTTGTTGTACACCGTGGGAACCGTAAGCTTCACAAGTCCCAGAGCGCCCGCAGGCGTCAGTATCTTGTCGCCGCCGCCCAGCGACTCCTGGATCACCACCGCGTCGTAACCCGACAAATCGGCCGTCGCCTCCAGCGAAACATCCGTCAGCACGTTCAGCGTAACCTCCAGGTTCCCGTCCTGCTGAAGCATCCGCAAAACCGGATCCGCCTGCACCGTCGCCGCCGAAGGATCCATATCCTTCTGCTTCGTGAAATAGCCCACGCGCTTCGGACCCTTGCCCAGCGCCCACTCCAGCGAACGCAGCAGCAGCGTCCCGAAATCCCCCGTCGGATAAAGCATCGCATCCGACTGCACCGACAGCATCACAATCCGGTTCCCGATCTCCGTCTCCGCATAGCTGTTGTCGGCCTGCAGCGACTTGACCTTCACCCCGGAAGGTATCGCCCACAGGTTAAACAGACCCGCCGTGGCCCCCACGTAGGTGGCCAGCGGCTCCGCCTCCGGTATGCTGTCCGCCAGGTTGTAACCCGGCAGGACGATCTTTCCGAAATCCACCGAATCGGGCGTCGACGAACACCACCTCACCTCCTGGCCCGGTGCGAACACCGACGTAATGTAATGATGGGAATCCGTGATCCGCATCTGCAGCCCGTTCACCCGGTCGGCCTCCGGAAGCGCCGTGATCTTCTTCTCCGCATACTGGGCCGCCTGATTGGCTACCCAGCCCCATTTGTTGTACCGGCCCCCGTCCTTCTGCAGGTTCACGCACGGTATCGGATAGCCCGCCTGCGCATAGCTCTTCGTCCCGTCGGAGGGCGCCGAGGCCCCGAAAACCACCGCCTTGTATGGCGTGAAATCAAAATCAGTTCCGATGTACGACCTGGTAACCCCCCACTTGTACACATAGGTCACCGAATAACCCGCATCCTTCAGCATGGCTACCGTCTTGCGGTCCTGCGCCAGCGAAGAGGAGGAGTTCAACGGTACTTCGTTGCTGCCCCCCACAAACAATATCTCATCGGCCGTGGCTACGTGCACGTCGATCGTGTAAACCGCCGAATCGCTCCCCAGGATGTTCCAGCCCTTCACTTCCACCCGCAGGTAATCGCCGTCGCTCAGCGACACCGAACCCGGAAGGTCCACCCGGCCGCCCGCCACCGACGGCGCCGCCGTGAAGCTCACCGAACCGGTCCCCGAAGGAAGGTTCAGCGTGTACTCCCGCTTGCTCCCCGCAAAGGCCGGCGACAGCTTCCCCACGGAAGCATACAGCGTGTCGAGCGTCGCCGACAGGTCGTACTGCGTCTCCGGTACCTCAAGCCCCGCGGCCATGTATACCGCATTCCGCCAGACCGTCAGCCCTTCGGCCGTGATGTTCCGGCCCCCGTCCGCACAGATGGCCCCGAAGTTCATCCCCAGGGCGATCATCCGCGACGGCAGAAGCTCCCCGCCCACCAGCGTGCCCGCGGGGATGTCATTGAAGCAGAGCGCCGGCGCCGCCGTCGTGCCCGCAGGAACCCCCAGCAGCGTCCCCGCCGCCGAAATCTCCAGGTCCGTCACATAGTTCAGCGCCTTCGTGTAGCTGCCCCCTGTCTGGCCGTTGTCGGCCGTCCCCGTCTTAAACATCGCAACCTTGTCTTCCCGGAAGCTCAAGCCCCGGTACAGCATGCTCTTCTGCTGAAGCGTGTCGGCCTGAATGCCGTACAACCCCTGCTCCTCGGCTCCCGTCGCTGCGCCACCATCGGTCAGCGCACGGCCCTTCTTGAAGGCATAGGTCTTGTTGTACACCGTGGGAACCGTAAGCTTCACAAGTCCCAGAGCGCCCGCAGGCGTCAGTATCTTGTCGCCGCCGCCCAGCGACTCCTGGATCACCACCGCGTCGTAACCCGACAAATCGGCCGTCGCCTCCAGCGAAACATCCGTCAGCACGTTCAGCGTAACCTCCAGGTTCCCGTCCTGCTGAAGCATCCGCAAAACCGGATCCGCCTGCACCGTCGCCGCCGAAGGATCCATATCCTTCTGCTTCGTGAAATAGCCCACCAGCTTGGCTCCCCTGAAATAAAAATCATACCAGATGCGGGTTCCGCAATCCAGCTCCAGCCGGTTGGAAACAGCATTCATAACGGCCGGAGTGGCCTTGAAACAGAACATCAGATCGTCATTGACCGCCCCCTGCAACGGAGCATCGATCACTATCTTCTCCTTGACAGTTTCAGAGCCTTCGGTAAAGGTATAGGGTACATCAACGGTATAATTGCCCAGGCTGTCCTTTGCCTTTACAGCGCCGGTGGCCAGAAACGTAAACAGCTTGGTGGCGTGGAATTCGCGGTCGTTGGTGATGGTAAAGGCTCCCAGCCTGCCGGCGGTTTGCAGACGGATCCCGAAAAGGGTTTCCCTGCCCAGCGAACCGGCTGCCGGATCTTTTTGATTGTTCAGGATCAGATTTCCCGTGATCCCGGCGGGCGGGTCTATCCAGGCAGGTTTCTGGTACGAAACGGTCAAGTTATCGAAGACAATTACCGGATCGACTGTCCCTTTGGCCATGGGAGCTTCAGTACCCAATGTCTTCAGAAAGAAATAGACCTTTTTGTTTGAAAACTCATCCGCCGTTTTACCGATGGCTTCGGACAGTTTCACGCTTTTCTTTCCCGAACCGGTAGTATAGAAGTCGCTGACCGTTCCGATCACGTTGGTGGCGCTGCCCGTGGCGACCGTCAGGGTGTAGCTGGCCTGCATCCCGGTGTTGCCGGGATCATAGGTGTCTATTTCAAACGCTATGTCGGCAGCGGTGACCGACACGCCGCTGAAATTGTACTGGAATCCGTATTCGACTCTCCTGTACATCCCCGGATAGGCGCCGAATGCCTGGTTGGTCCCCTGCTCATCCAGGTCAAACAGGCAGGCTGACGGCTTCCAGGTCACATTTTTCAGGGAATCTGCCGTTCCCGCGTTTCTGAGTTCCAATTTTTCCAGTATTTCCTTGAGCGAAGCCATGCTTTTCACACGGACCGGATTCCGGTTGCCGCCATAGTCACGGCACTCAAAATCCCCGTTGATGACTGCGGAGGAAGAGGTGGCATCCGGGTAGACATTCACCTGCAGCCCCTTCTGAGTCTGGCATTTAATCAGGTTAATGGTGTAAATCCCGGTACTATCGTTGTAACTCCAGGAACTGCTGTCTTTCGCGGTGTTGAAATGGACCGCAAAGGTGGAAATCCCGGTTTCATTGTCGGTGAGCAGCGTCTGTCCGATGTTGGTGTTGTCCTTCATGCTGAACTGGCCGTAGGCCAGGCCCGCTGTACCAGCCAGAAAAAAAGACAAGGCCAGGCCGAGGTAGATTTTTCTCATGGTTCAATTGTTTTGGTTCTACATGTTATCTGAAAGAAGGGCTGTTTACACCGGAATGCAGGACAGCAGCCCGGTCTTTTTCTCCGGAAAGAAGACATCGCAGCTGTCAGGCCCGTGCCGGGGCCCTTCATTCCTGTTAATCCATTCAACAGCATCTTATATGTTTTGGCACCGGTTTTTCCTTGTCCCGCAGGGCTCCGCAGTCCGCAGAGCCCTGACTGTCCGGCAGAACACCTTTTCCTATTCCTTTAATTCCTGGCCATTCATTGTCCGTAGCGTCGCACCGTTTCCGGTTCCCTGGCATGCCCGGATTCAGTGCAGGGCGATCGCCGGGGTCCCTTTTCGGGCATACAATCATCGTATCCTGTTGTCTGGCAAGCTGTCAGCGGCCTTGTCCGGGGGCTGCCTGTCAAAGCACAACCAATACTTCCCCTCCCCACCTTCACCATAATTATCCCTGCAAAACTCCGGCGGGAAGGTTGTAAATCCATCACCGGCTGTTTATTCGCGCAATGTAAACGTTTTCATCAAGAATACCAAATTTTTTCCTTCCTAATTGCCATGGAATTCGCCGGAAGCTATGCGTCGAAGTTGCGCAAGGGGCTGACAGGTTTTTTTTTGCCGGCAGCTTCCGGTACCCTATTTCCCTGCCTGCCATATCTCCATCCCTGCAACTTCCGCATTTTCAACGGTGAAACGGAGCGCGGTCCGGAATGCATGGAAGCCAAACCTTCCTGCAGCCCCGGGATTCAGATACAGCAGGCAGTGGTTTGTGTCGTAAACGACCCGAAGGATATGGGAATGGCCGCAAACCAGCAGCCCGGGAGGATCCTCCGCAAGCGATTTCCGGATTGCGGCCGGGTAATGACCGGGGTAGCCGGCGGAATGGATCATCCACACCTTCATCTTTTCGCAGGTGAACCGTATCGAAGGTGGATACAGGCTGCGAAGCTCGGGACCGTCGATATTGCCGCTGATCCCCCGGAGAGGTTTAAAAGCGGCCAGACTGCGGGCAACTGCCATATTTCCGATATCGCCGGCATGCCAGATCTCATCGATGTGTTCAAAAAAGGCAAACAACCGATCCGGAATCTCTCCGTGGGTATCCGACAACAAACCTATTTTCACCGACTTCGAATATACGATATGCCTTGAATAACCATTCCGGCATACTGCAAAGATAATACGGACGGGCAGCAATTCATTCTGACTTTCAAATCCTCTGATCTTCTCCCCTGCTTTTCCGGTTCTGGACTCAGGATTCATGACTTATGATTCTGGATGCACCAATTAAGCGGAAAGGAGCCATTCTACAGGAATACCGTTGCTGATTTCCTATCCAGACCATAAGCTCAGAACCGATTGCGTGACAATTATTGCTAATTTCGCGGGAAAAAGGGGAAAATACGACCGGCCGCCGACGGGATGAAGCCGCCAGTAATCCGCAACGGGAAGATGCTGCCAATCCTGCCCCGGATAAAGACGAGATTGCAGACTGATGAAACAAGCCCGGCGAGGTGCCGCAACCATTGGGGAGGTAAATAGAACCCGTTGTCCGTTCCATACGGAGCGGTTTGGTTAACCCATGGGGTTAATCCTCCCGGCAGGTGCTTCTCCAATCAATGGTTAATTGGTCTTTTACACAGGATGGATCTAAAAAAAAATCAAAAGCGTATGAAGCAAGTGGTGCTTGTCCGGCATGCCAAGGCTGTTCCCTGGGGGTATGAGGACGATTTTTACCGCGATCTTACCCAAAGGGGAAGGGAGGATGCCGCCCGGGTGGGCAGCCGGCTGAAGTCGATGGGGATACAGCCGGGGCTGTTTGTTTCGAGTCCCGCGAGGAGGGCCCTGGAGACCGCACTGGCTTTTGCCGCCGTCTTCGGATATCCGGCAGAGGACATCGAGGAAGATCCTGCCCTGTATCCCGGTTACGCTCCGCACGGGTTTCTGGAGATGCTCCGCGGGCTTTCCGGGGAACATGACACCCTTTTTGTCTTCGGTCACAACCCCGCCATGGAGGAATATGCCCACAGTCTGAGCGACCGGTTTTACGGGGAGGTACCTACCTGTTCGGCCATCGTCATCCGTTTTGAAGCTGACCACTGGGGGTTGGCAGAAATGCACGGAGGCCGGCTGGCCGGCCATTTTACTCCCAAAGACCGCTGAAGGCCGGGGTGGGTACAACAGCTAAAGCAACAGGATCATGACCCTTTTTTATCTGCCTGCAGCCGCTCCCGGAGAAGCTTTTCTCAGCGGGGAGGAATCCATTCATGCTGTCAGGGTCCTACGGCTGAAGGCCCGTGATGAGCTGACCCTCACCGACGGGAAGGGAAATCTGTACCGGGCGGTAATCACCGAAGCCCACCCGAAGAGGTGCAGGCTGACGATAGCCGGCAACCCGGTGAAAGCAGGCGACCCTCCCGGCCGCCTCCATCTGGCGGTGGCCCCCACCAAGAACAGCGAACGGATCTCCTGGCTTCTGGAGAAGGCCACGGAAATAGGACTTAAAGCGTATACCCCCCTTTTATGCCGCCATGGGGAAAGGATGGTCATGAACCGAACCCGGCTGGTCAACGTAGCGGCGGCCGCCATGAAACAGTCGGGGAAAGCGCACCTGCCCGTCATTCACGATCCGGTGGCGTTTGCTGCCTTCATCGACCTCCCCGGCCCGGGCAACAGGTTCATCGCCCACTGCCGTCCGCCGGAAAAACCTTTCCTGAAAAACCTGATTCCCTCAGACGGGGAGGTGCTGGTGCTCATCGGCCCTGAGGGGGATTTTTCTGAGGAAGAGGTTGAACAGGCCCGTATCAGGGGATTTCGCGAAGTGTCGCTGGGCCCCTCGCTGCTGCGTACAGAAACGGCGGCCCTGGCAGCATGTGCGGCAGTTTACTTTGCCGGTTTCTGAACCTTTCCATCTTCCTTCCCTGTAATGTCAAGGGCTGGCGGCACTTCCGCCTTTCCCGGATCGCCCCTGCCTGCTGCGGAGTTAGCAATAAGTTGCTATCTTTGCTGACCGTGCCTCCCGCCACGGCCATGATGTTTCAGGATGAAAACCCGGAACAGGCTGCCGGGGGAGAGCTGCACGCATAAACAGGAAATCCGACGGTGAAAATCAGATACAGACAGGTCAAACCGGCGCTGCTCTTTTTACTGCTGTTCTTGCAGACCATCTGGCCGGCAGCCGGGCAGAGCAGCCCCATACGCCTTGCCGTAGTGAAATACGGCGGCGGCGGCGACTGGTATTGCGACCCCACGGCACTTACCAACCTCATCGCCTTCAGCAACCGGGAAACAGGTACCAACATCCACCCGGAATACGCCACTGTGGAAGTGGGTAGCGGCGAAATCTTCAACTATCCCTATGTTCACCTCACCGGACACGGGAATGTGGTATTCTCCGACAGCGAAGCCCGTAACCTGCGGCTCTACCTCGAAGCCGGCGGATTCCTGCACATCGACGACGACTACGGGCTCGACCTCTTCATCCGCAGGGAGATGAAAAAGGTCTTCCCGGAAAAGGATTTCATCGAGCTGCCGCCCGACCATGTGCTTTTCAGGCAAAAGTTCCCATTTCCGGACGGGCTGCCGAAAATCCATGAACACGACAATAAACCGCCCCAGGCTTTCGGGCTGTTCATTGAAAACCGGATGGTATGCCTCTACACCTACGAAACCGACCTGAGCGACGGCTGGGAGGATATCGGGGTACACAACAATCCCGAAGAGGTGCGGCTGAAGGCCCTGCGCATGGGCGCCAACATCCTTTCTTACGTATTTAACCAATGACGGCGCTGAGTTCCTAAAACCGTGATGATGGCCACCGATTTCGTTCCTGTTGTTTTTCCAGCCGAATGGCATCCGCAGGATGGTATTCTGCTGACCTGGCCGCACCGGGGTACCGATTGGGGGGAAAGGCTCGAAGAGGTGGAAACGGTCTATCTTTCGATCGCCCGTGCGGTGCTGAAAGAGGAGAGACTGGTCATTGCCTGCGCGCATCCGGAGCAACTGCGGGGACGGTTCACCCCGGAAGAGCACAAGCGAATCATAGTCCGGGCGGCTGCTTCGAACGATACCTGGAGCCGCGACCACGGGCCGCTATGCACCTATTATGGAGGGATCCCGGTAGTCAACGACTTCCGGTTCAACGGATGGGGTAATAAATACGATGGTTCCCTGGATGACCTGATTACGGGCCACCTCTACCGGTCGGGGGTTTTCAGGCGCGGAGTGAGGTACAACCCCGAGCCGGGGCTGGTCCTCGAGGGGGGAAGCATCGAAAGCGACGGCAGGGGCACCTTACTCACCACCACCTCCTGCCTGCTTCATCCGGGGCGCAATCCGGGCTATTCGAGAGAACAGATTGAAAAACTGCTGGGCCGCCACCTGGGAGCGGTCCGCTTTCTCTGGCTGGAGCACGGAACAATCGAGGGCGACGATACCGACGGCCATATCGACACTCTGGTCCGTTTCTGCGACCCGGAAACCCTCTGCTATGTACACTGCGACCGGCCGCACGATATCCATGCAGATGAGCTGCGGAAAATGGAAGCCTGCCTCAGGAGCTTCCGGACTTCCGACGGAAATCCGTACCGTTTGGTTCCGCTGCCCCTGCCCTCCCCGGTACTCTGCGAAGGGCGGCGGCTTCCCGCCACCTATGCCAATTTTCTGATCCTGAACAAATCGGTGCTGGTGCCGCAGTACGGGCAGCCAGAAGACCGGGAAGCACTCGACACACTGGGGAGCCTTTTCCCCGGCAGGAGAACCGCCGGCATCGACTGTGTACCCCTCATCAGGCAAAACGGGTCGCTCCACTGCATAACCATGCAGATTCCCGTGGGATTTCTGAGAAATGAAGAAGGTAAAACGGAAGAATAACCGGGAAGGGTGAGCAGTCCCGGACACAAAAGAAAAAAAATGGAATACCGGCAAATAAGGGCTGGACTGATCCAGCAGCGCAACAGCGGCGATGTGGAAGATAACATGCGCCGGCTGGAAGAAAAAACAGCGGCCTGCGCACGCAGCGGCGCCAACCTGGTTGTGCTCCAGGAACTTCACAACACCCTCTATTTCTGCCAAACCATGGACACAGCCCACTTTGACCTGGCAGAATCCATTCCAGGCCCCTCCTGCAGTTTCTATGCGGAGACAGCCCGGAAAAACGGGGTTGTTCTGGTCGCCTCCCTGTTTGAGGAAAGAGCGCCGGGACTCTGCCACAATACCGCGGTTGTATTCGAAAAAGAGGGTTCGGTAGCCGGCACCTACCGGAAAATGCACATCCCCGACGATCCCGGCTATTATGAAAAGTTTTACTTCACGCCCGGCGACGGGGGATTCGAACCCATACATACATCGGTGGGAAAGCTCGGGGTCCTGGTATGCTGGGACCAGTGGTTTCCGGAAGCTGCCCGGCTGATGGCCCTCCGGGGGGCCGAACTTCTGATCTACCCGACCGCCATCGGCTGGGACCCTGCGGATACACCGGAAGAGAAAAAGCGGCAGATGGAGGCATGGATGACCATCCAGCGGGCGCATGCCATCGCCAACGGGATTCCGCTGCTCTCCGTCAACCGCACCGGCCACGAAGCCGACCCCTCAGGCCATACCGGCGGAATAGACTTCTGGGGGAACAGTTTTGCCTGCGGCCCCCAGGGAGAGATCCTCGCATCGGCCCCCGCCGCCGGGGAGGCCATTTTGCTGGTTGACATCGACTTCGGCCGCATTCCGCAGGTGCGCCGGATCTGGCCCTTCCTGCGCGACCGGAGAACAGATTGCTATCCGGAGATAGCAAAAAGATACCTCGACAAAAACTGAAGATTATTACGCATAACAGATTTCACATGAAAAAGCTGCTTATTGTTCTTGCATTTTCAGCCTTCATGGCCGTTGCCGCATCGGGCCAGGACTACGGAACCGCTATCGGATACCGGGGCGGATATTCGAACGGACTGACATTTAAACATTTCTTCGAACCCGACAAGGCGGCTGAGGCGCTTCTGACCTCCCGCTACAAGGGGTTTAACTTTACCGGCCTGTATGAGATCCATCAGCCGGTTTTCGGGATCACGGGGTTTTACTGGTATTACGGTTTCGGAGGCCATTTCGGTTCCTGGCATGGCGATCCCAAGTATAAAAACTATGATGAAGACAGGAATTACCGGGTACTCGGGATCGACGGCATCATCGGGGCGGAGTACAACATCGGGGCCATTCCCTTCAGCATCAGCCTTGATTACAAACCGGGATTCAACATCACGGGAGGAAGCTATTTCTGGCCCGATGAGTTTGCCCTGTCCGTCCGGTACGTCTGGGGCAGCCGTTAAATCCGTCGGTTTTACCCGGCACAGTGCCGGATTCTAACCTCCGGCAACCCATCGGACGGCCCGGCGGATGGCCCGTTCGCACACCGGGCAGAAATGCTTTGCCTGGTTGCTTTTCATCCTGCAATCCATTGCCGGACTGTAGATGCCTTTTTCCACATAGCCACCGCCCTCAAAAACGCCGGTCACCCCGTACCATGAGGGGATGCGCGGCGTGGGCACCGGAACGCCCCCGGGGACCATATCTTTCCATTTGGAGCCAAAATCCTTCAGGGTGGTAAGATTGGGCTCCCAGGGTTCGATGGCAAGGTTGTAATAGTCCTCATAGGCTACCGATGAGTTGTAGTATTCGTCTCCGAGCCCGGCAAAGGCATGCCCGAATTCGTGGACCAGCACCCTGCCGGATTGGGGATGGCCGGTGGTGCATACACTGACCAGGTTGTAAATGCCTCCCCCTCCATAGCGTTCGCTGTTCACCAAAACGATCAGCTGATCCCAAGGGGTGCAGGCGGCTGCGTCGTACACCGGCCGCATGTCACTGGTCGTGAGGTATCTGTCTGAACCAAAGGTATAAAAGGTGGAACTGAACCGGGTATTGCGGTAGAGGTGCTCTCCGGGCAGGTCTGTCCCGCTTTCCGCGGAAGGAGTCCATACGGCCGTTACATTAAAGCTGCTGCGCATGCTGTCAAAAGGCGAGACCGAAAAAAGGGCGTCGCACATCCGCTCCACATCGCCTGTGAATTTCCCTTTTTCCCCTTCGCTGTACCCTTCTGCCAGGAAAACCAGGTCCACGTGGGTGGCGGGATCGCCGTTGAAAAGCAGCCGCACCGTATCGTTCGCCTGTGGTTGCTCTCTCCCGATGAAATAATCGGCCGGATCGACCACTGCCGAATAAAGAAATTCATACAGACCACTGCGGTTTCGTTGTTCCAGGATCAGCCGCACTTTTCGTTTCGGAAAGGGGAAAAAGAGGGACTGGTAAAAGGCGCCCGTTGAAACCCTGGCGGCGGGAGTGGTCTGCCATTCCTGAAACAGGGTGCAGAATCCCCGGCTGAAAAGAGGCTCTCCGGTGCTGTCGTCGATCACCCGGTACCGGTAACTTCCGTAGCCCAGGGTATCCAAGCGGTTCACCTTCGATCCCGCCCAGAAGGGCTCCTCACGGCTTCCCAACGGAAAAACCGTTGCCGAACTGTGATCACCGGCAAGCATGAACTCAAACCGGAGGCTCCGGTCGGTGAAAAAATCTTCGTAATCCTCCTGTGCAAAGGTAAAATAACAGCCTGCCAACGCTGAAAACAGGAGGGATACCCGGAGAATTCTGACCATTTTGCTATTTTTGCCTGTAAATGTAGGTTTTTTGAACGTATCATGATACACAATCTCTACCTGTATCTTCTGGGATTGTTGCGCAACAGCACCCTGTTTTATTCCCTGGCAAAGCCCCTGGCAGCCTTCGCGGTAATCGCTGCAGTCCTGTTCATTGCCTGGCTTTTTTTCTTCCTTTCCAGGATTTTCCTCGGCAAGATCCTCCGGAAACTGGTTCTGAGAACCCGGACCGAATGGGATGATATCCTGCTCAACAAAAGAGTTTTCACGAACCTTTCGCATCTGATACCCGCCTTTTTCATCTATCACAGCTGTTACTTCGCCTCTCCCTCCGGAGACCCGGACCTCACCGGAGCGGCCGGAATGGCGGCCGACTACTACCTGTCGCTAGGTCCTTTCCTTCAGGCCCTCTCCAAACTGTACTTCGTTGTCGTGTTCACCGGCATTGTCACCTCCCTGCTGAACGCGGCCAATGAGATCTACCAGACCACACCCTATGCGCCCCACCGGTCGATCAAGGGATATGTCCAGTTGCTGAAGATAGTAGCCTATTTTTTCGCCGCCATCGTTTCGATATCCATCATCATCGGGAAAAATCCCTCGGTGCTCATCACCGGTCTGGGGGTGATGGCGGGTGTTCTGATGCTGGTCTTCAAGGATACGATATTGGGGTTTGTCGCCTCCATCCAGCTGTCGGCCAACAACATGCTAAAAGTTGGCGATTGGATAGAAATGCCTGCCCACCGTGCTGACGGAACGGTCACCGACATCACCCTGAATACGGTGAAGGTTCAAAACTGGGATAAAACCATCACCACCATTCCCACCTACGCCATGGTTTCCGAATCGTTCACAAACTGGAAAGGGATGGAGGAATCCGAGGGGAGAAGGATCAAGCGTTCGGTATTCTTTGATATCCACTCGCTGAAGCCCTGGACCCCTGACCTGCAAAAAGAGGCAGCAAAGGAGCCATTGCTGAAGGCCTTCTTTGAATCGCCAGCACGGGTCGGCGAGGAAGGGGCAACCGGCACAGGCTCCCGTGGTTTCTGTCATTCCGGTCACACCAATATGTCGGTATTCCGGAACTACCTCCGGCGCTATCTCGGGGATAATCCCGACATCAATACCGACATGACACTGATTGTCAGGTCTCTGCAACTCTCCGACAAAGGACTTCCCCTGGAGGTGTATGTATTTTCCCGTCATAAAAGCTGGCCCGAGTACGAAGATGTCCAGTGCTCCCTTTTGGAGCATATCCTGGCCATCGCCCCCTCCTTCGGATTAAGGCTCTACCAGTCACCCTCGGGCAGCGACATCCGGTCGGCCACCGGCAAAACAGGGATGGTCTGACCTCCTCATTTCCCAACCCCGCCCGCCGGAAAAAATTTACTTTATTGTCTCCCGGCTTCTTTGGCCGAAAAATTCTTATTTTTATCTAGATTTGCACGTTAAACCGTAAGAACCGGAACCCGCCAGGCAACAGGCTGCCTTTTCCGGCAGATCAGGTCCCTGCACGGGGATTTCCGGGAAACTAATTATACAGGAGCATGAGCACGAATGAATTACAGGAGGCCATCCCGGAAATCGACGGATTGGATGAAAAAATACTGAAACTGATTACGAGGAACGCGCGGATTCCCTTTCTGGAGGTAGCCAGGGAATGCGGGGTATCGGGTGCTGCCATCCATCAGCGGGTTCAGCGCCTGCTGAATATCGGGGTGGTTTCGGGAAGCGAATTCATCATCAACCCGCAGAAACTGGGATACAACACCTGCGCCTATATGGGCATCTACCTTGACAAGGCCAGCAACCACGCCAAGGTGGTGGAGGAACTGAAAAAGATCCCCGAGGTCGTGGAATGCCATTACATCACCGGGCAATACGCCATTTTCATCAAGGTGCAGACCAAGACCAACAAACACCTGAAAAAACTGATCGACCAGGAGATCCAGGTCATCGAGGGCATCTCGAGTACCGAAACCTTCATTTCCCTGGAAATGGAATTCAAGCGCCAGGTTCCCATCAAATAGCGATCCGTCCCGGAATCCTTTTTCCCATACCGGACCGGGAACGCTTCTTCACTGACCGCCGGGAAGCCCGGGCCATCAGGCCAGGAAACTCAGCAGGATTCCTGCTGCCACGGCACTGCCGATCACCCCTGCCACATTGGGCCCCATGGCATGCATCAGCAAATGGTTGGTCTTATCGTACTCCTGCCCGAGCACCTGGGAAACCCTTGCGCTGTCGGGGACAGCCGAAACGCCGGCATTTCCGATCAGGGGGTTGATCCTGTTCCCCTCTTTTAAAAAGAGGTTGAGAATCTTCACGAAAAGAACGCCGCTGAAGGTGGCAATCACGAAGGAAGCGGCGCCCAGGATGAAAATTCCGACCGATTTCGGAGTCAGGAAAGTGGTGGCCTGCGTGGAGGCCCCGACCGTCAGCCCGATCAGGATGGTCACGATATCGATCAGCGACCCCTTGGCCGTATCGGCGAGCCTCTTGGTAACGCCGCTCTCCTTCAGCAGGTTGCCGAAAAACAGCATTCCCAGCAACGGCAATCCGCTGGGCACCAGAAAGGTCGTTAACAACAACCCGCTTATGGGGAAGATAATCTTTTCGGTTTTGGAAACAGCTCTGGGAGGTTTCATACGGATCAGCCGTTCTTTCCGGGTGGTCAGCAGCCGCATGACAGGAGGCTGGATCACCGGGACCAGCGCCATATAGGAATAGGCGGAAATGGCAATGGCCCCCATCAGATCGGGAGCCAGCTTTGACGACAGGAAAATGGCGGTCGGCCCGTCAGCCCCCCCGATGATGCCGATGGCACCAGCTTCTGAGGGGCTGAACCCCAGCGCCAGGGCAATGGCGTACGCCCCGAAAATACCCGTCTGGGCAGCAGCCCCGATCAGGATAAGCTTGGGATTTGAAATCAGGGCCGAAAAATCGGTCATCGCCCCGATACCCAGAAATATCAGGGGGGGATATACCCCCTGCAGCACCCCGAAGTAGAGGTAATTTAACACACTTCCCGATTCATAGATCCCGATCTGGTATCCGGGACTGAAAGCGATGTTTCCGACCAGGATCCCGAAACCGATGGGAACCAGCAACATGGGTTCGTATTCCTTGGCAATGGCCAGATAGATGAAGATCAACCCGATGGCGATCATGATCAGGTGACCGGCGGTCAGGTTGGCAAACGCCGTAAAGGAGAGGAATTTCCCGATGTGTTCGAGCACAAAACTGATAAAACCTTCCGATTGCTCCATACCCTAATCTCCTATTATCACCAGAACATCGCCTTCCATCACCGAATCGCCTTTTTGCTTGAGTATGGAAACCACCTTCCCTGGTTTGTCGGCCTCGATGTTGTTCTCCATTTTCATGGCCTCCAGAATGAGAAGCTTCTGACCCAGTTTAACGGAATCGCCCTCTTTCACCAGCACTTCCAGGATGACACCCGGCAGGGGCGATTTGATGCTGCCCGCTCCCTTGGGGCTGTCCGGCCGGCTTGTCTTGGCAACCTGGGGGGCGTGATCGGTGGAAGGCACCGCCACTGAACGTACCAGTTTGGGTGTCTTGGTGGTTTTGATCTCCCTGTTTACTTCAACATAATATTTCGTTCCGTTTACCTCCACTTCGGCAACATTATCCTCAAGGCTGAGAATCTCGGTCTCATACTGGTTTCCGTTGATGGTGAACTTAAACCTCTTCATATTCGGCTATTTAGGTGATTTCCGCAATCCGTAAATTTTGCTGCTCCAGGGGGAATAGGTGCGGGACACCTTGTTGATGGTGAGCACCGTGTTCTCGGCATCGTGCAGTTCGACCGAGTACAGATACAAAGCCATGGCTATGGCCGCATTCACCTCGCCGGTGATCTGCAAATGGTCGTGCCCGGAAGGAGCATTTTCGGCAACGACAGCCACCCCCGCCCTCATCTTCAACAGATTGCGGGCCAGAAGCTGTTTTTTAACGCCCCTGGTCATCAATCTGCCCAGCAGCTTGAAAAAGAAATAGAGCAACACAAGGGAAAAGAAAACCACACCGATGGAAATCATGGTCATGCCACCCCCTGTGGGGTCATAGCGCAGAAACTTGTCCCCCTCGGTTACAACCGGTTCGGTGTTGTTGTTTCCATTCGGCGTACTTTTTTCAAGATATTTCCATTGGTTGTTCCCGTCGTTTTCCCTCCCGTAGGCAACATCGCGGGGCATGTTCCACGGAATGGTCACCGAGTCGATCAGAGTTTTGCCGTTTCCCTCAAAAAGGGCAATGGTTTTCCCCGGTTCAAGGGTGAAGTTCAGGTGAAGGATCCCCAGGGTGGGTTTGTTGTCGGCCCAGAGCACCAGGTAACTCCGCTTTGCGATCCGTGTCATGGGCTGCCCCTTGGCAATGAAATACTTGGTCGGATTGGTCAGGTCGTCTGTAATATAAACCCCTCCGGCATCAACCGAGTTGTAGGCCGTATTGAAGAGTTCGATCCAGGGACTGTGCCGGCCGAAGTCGTCCACATAGTTGGAATCGTTGTACACAAGGATTTCATTGAGGCGCAGGTCCGTGGAACTCTGCGCCGAAAGCGCCCCTCTGCCAGCCCACATCAGCAGCAGGAGCAGGGGGCAGGTATGAATCAGCCTTTTTGTCATCTGTCGGTTTTCGTTTGCTCTACACCCCTCTTCCGTTGCAGCCCGGAAGACGGGATTTCTCCCCGGGCATTTCCGGAGACTCCGGTTGTCAGAGCGGAAGGTTGGAATGTTTTTTGGGCGGATTGGTGTCCTTTTTGGTTGCCAGGGCTTGCAGCGCCCGGATGATGCGGAAGCGGGTATTCCGCGGTTCAATCACATCGTCGATGTATCCGAACCTGGCGGCGTTGTAAGGATTGGCAAACTCGCTCTTGTATTCCTCCTCCGCCCGGGCGATGAAAGCGGCCTTTTCATCCGTCGTTTCCAGCTTTTTTATCTCCTTGCTGTAGAGCACCTCTATGGCACCCTTGGGCCCCATGACGGCAATTTCGGCCGACGGCCATGCATAATTGATGTCGCCCCGCAGATGCTTGGAGCTCATCACGCAATAGGCGCCGCCGTAGGCTTTCCTCAGAATCACCGTAATTTTGGGAACCGTGGCTTCGCCGTAGGCATACAGGAGCTTGGCGCCATGGACGATGATCCCGCCATACTCCTGAGCGGTGCCCGGCAAAAATCCGGGCACATCCTCGAGGGTTACGATCGGGATGTTGAAGGCATCGCAGAACCGTACGAAACGGGCCGCCTTCCTCGAGGCATTGATATCGAGAACTCCGGCCAGATAGGCCGGCTGGTTCGCGACGATTCCCACGGAAACCCCGTTGAAACGGGCGAAACCAACCACGATGTTGGGAGCATAGTAGCGGTGTACCTCCATGAACTCGCCATAATCGACAATCGCATGGATCACATCCTTTACATCATAGGGTTTGTTGGGATTTTCAGGGATGATGTCGTTCAGGGTATCGTCGAGCCGGTCGATCGGATCGTCGCAATGCACCAGAGGAGCCTCCTCCAGGTTGTTCTGCGGAAGGTAGGACAACAATTTCCGGATCAGGGAGATTCCCTCCTGTTCGTCTTCTGCCACAAAATGGGTCACCCCCGACTTGGAGCCGTGGACCATGGCACCACCCAGCTGTTCATCGGTCACCACTTCGCCCGTCACGGTTTTCACCACCTTGGGGCCGGTGACAAACATGCAGGAGGTGGCCTTGCTCATGACGATGAAGTCGGTAAGGGCCGGTGAATAGACGGCACCTCCGGCACAAGGGCCGAAAATGGCGGAAATCTGAGGGATGACCCCCGAAGCCATGATGTTGCGCTGAAAGATCTCGGCGTAGCCGGCCAGTGAAGTCACCCCCTCCTGGATGCGCGCGCCTCCCGAATCGTTAATCCCGATCAAAGGAGCCCCCATTTTCATGGCGGCATCCATGACCTTGCAGATTTTCTGGGCGAAGGTTTCCGACAATGAACCCCCGAAAACCGTGAAATCCTGCGAAAAAACATAGACCAGCCGGTGATCGATGGTTCCATAACCGGTCACCACCCCGTCGCCCAGGTATTTCGACTTGTCAAGGCCGAAGTTGCTGCACCGGTGGGTGACAAACATGTCAAATTCCTCAAAGCTTCCCTCGTCGAGTAAAAGTTCTATCCGCTCATGGGCGGTCAGCTTTCCCTTCTCATGCTGCGTATCAATACGTTTCTGGCCACCGCCGAGCTTGGCCTCCGTCCGCAGTCCGATCAAGCGGGCTATTTTATCCTGGTTGTTCATGCTCCCTGAATTGAAAATGATACAGCTGTAGGGATTGTCCGTTTTATTCGGCACAAAACTCCGTCAATACGCCAAAAGTGGATTTCGGATGCATAAAGCCGATCCGGAGGCCCTCGGCACCCTTCCGGGGTTCCTTGTCGATGATCCTGACCCCCTTTTCCACGGCTTCAGCCAGGGCTCCGGCCACGGAATCCACACAAAAAGCAAGATGATGAATACCCTGCCCCCTCGTTGCGATGAACTTACCGATGGGCCCCTCCGGATCGGTCGACTCCAGCAATTCGATCTTGGTTTGCCCCACCCTGAAAAAGGCGGTCCTTACCTTCTGATCGGCCACCTCCTCGATGGCATAGCAGCTCAGACCGTAAACCTTTTCATAAAAGGCAACCGCCTCCTCCAGGTTCTCCACGGCAATCCCGATGTGCTCGATATGTGATATTTCCATACTCTTACCTCTTAATTATCAACGGTTTTTTTGGAATTTTCCAATCATTTATTTGAATGGCAAAAATAGTTGAAAGTGGGTTCACCGCCTCGGAAAATAAGAAATATAATCGGGGCGGGGCTTTTTTGTAATGAGTCTAAATAAGAAGGCGAACCGCGGTGAAACAGATGACCAATCCCCATTCACATCGCCGGCAGTCCGGTTTTCCGCCCTGCAGCAGGGAAACAAGTTTCGCAAAAGGGTCTTGTGGAATAATCCCTTGCAGGCAGCTGGCCGGGTCACTCGTTTTCCGGCTCGGTGTGGATGTTGATCAGGGTGTTTTCCCCGTATTTTTTCCTCAGCCTGAATTCGATGATGTCGTTAATACGGTGTGCCTCCACGATGGAGGTCTGATCCGGAACCCGGATGTGAATGTCGACAACGATCCGGCTTCCGTTTTTCCGGGTGCGGAGGTCATGTGGCTCCATAACCCCCTCCACGGCGGAAACGATTTCCAAGATCTCCCCTTTGGTGTTTTCGTCGAGCGATTCTTCGAGCAGTTCCCGGATACTGCCCAGGGTAATTTCCCAGGCTACCCGGAGGATGAAAAAGCTGACGATAACGGCGGCCAGGGGATCAAGGATCCGCCAGCGGTCTCCCAGCAGGATGGCGCCTCCGATGCCGGTGAAGGTCCCGAGCGAGGAAAAGGCATCCGACCGGTGATGCCAGGCGTTCGCAATGACCGCCTGGCTCCGGATCCGGTTTCCTACCTTTACGGTGTGACGGTAGAGCCATTCCTTGGTAGCAATGGAAACCACACTGGCGGCGAGGGCAACAATTCCGGGGGCCTGGATGGGACGCCCCTGTACCAGCACCGACCAGATCTTACCGGCCCCGCTGAATAAAAGTCCCAGCCCCACCCCGGCCAGTACCAGTCCGACAAGCGCGGTAGCCAGGGTTTCATATTTCCCGTGTCCGTAGTCGTGGTCTCTGTCGGCAGGTTTCCTGACCATCCTGAAGCTGAACAGCACCACCAGGTCGGTGATGAAATCGGAAAGCGAATGGATGGCATCGGCAATCATGGCGCCGCTGCGGCCCAGGATTCCGGCAGCCAGTTTCAGGACGGTAAGCGCTACATTTGCCCAGAAGCCAGTCCAGGTAATGCGGTCGGCCTGCTTTGCCCGCATTTCCTCACCGCCCGGCTGTTTCCCGTTTGTGGTCATGGTCCGTTGTGTGTCCGTCATCTGCAAAAATAAGCATAACGGGCTACAGCCGGCAATTATTCATGGATAATTGCGACACCCGGCAGGGTTTGTCAATGCCACAGCAGCCGGAGCGCCCCCTGGTTCCGTGGTTTGCCCCTCCGGTTCCCTGCTTCCTTGGTCGCTGTTTTGCGATATCTGCGTCAATCATTACCTTTGCACCATGTGGTATTTCTTATTGCTCGCAGCAGGGTTCCTGCCGCTGATTTACGGAGCCAATTTTCTGGTCGACTATGCCTCTGCGCTGGCCAAACGGTTCAACATACCCGCCATAGTGATCGGGTTAACCATTGTAGCCTTTGGCACGTCAGCCCCGGAACTGGTGGTCAACGTGATGGCCGCTGTGGAAAAGAACCCCGGCATCGTGATGGGTAACGTATTGGGCAGCAATATTTTCAATGTCGGCGTCATCCTGGCCCTGTCGTCCATTGTCACCCCATTGGCAGTAAAGAAATCAACCACCTGGGTGGAAATACCCCTGGCCTTTCTGGCAGGACTGGTGGTGATGACGCTGGCCGGCGACCGGCTGGTTGACGGAGCTCCGGCCTCTTTCATATCGCGAACCGATGGCATCATCCTTCTTTTCTTCTTTTGTATTTTCATCGCCTACAATTATGTATTGATGAAAAAAGGAGATTTTACCGATGATACCCCGATGAAGGAGGCTCCCCCCTGGAAGGCGGGGCTCATGATTCTGGCGGGGCTCCTTTTGCTGGCGGCAGGAGGCCGGATGATTGTCTACGGCGCCATCCGGGTGGCCTCCTCCCTCGGGATTTCCGAACGCATCATCGCCCTGACCATCGTTTCGGCCGGCACCTCCCTGCCTGAACTGGCCACCTCCCTGATAGCAGCCCGCAAAAAAAACAGCGACATCGCCGTGGGGAACATCGTAGGATCCAACATTTTCAACCTTTTTCTCATCCTGGGCACCAGTGCCGTCATCTTTCCTGTAGCCGTTTCACCCTCCACGATCTCTGACCTGCTGATGAACCTGCTGCTGAGCCTATTGGTATTTGTATTCATCTTTACGGGCAAAGGACGCCAGCTGGTCCGGGCCGAAGGAATTGTCTTATTCTCACTCTATCTGGTGTATCTCTTGTATCTGATTGCCTTTTAATCCATCTCACCATGCTGCTGCTCCTGCTCTACCTTTCGCTGGCCCTGTGTGTTTCCTTTCTATGCTCGGTTATGGAAGCCGTGTTGCTTTCCACACCCCTGACTTTCCTGGCCGTGAAGGAAAAAGAGGGTTCCAAAGCGGCAGCCCGTATGATCCGGATGAAACAGAAGATCGACCGGCCCATCACCGCGATCCTGACTCTTAACACCATTGCCCACACCATCGGGGCTGCCGGAGTCGGCGCCCAGGCCACCCTTGTTTTCGGGGATGCCTGGTTCGGAATAATCTCTGCCATCCTTACGCTGCTGATCCTTGTTTTTTCCGAAATCATCCCCAAATCGCTGGGAACCCGTTATTGCAGGGAACTGGCGCTGGTTTCCGGAAAAATCATCCGGGCAATGATCGTGATGACCTATCCCTTCGTCATCCTCTCCGGCTTCCTCACCCGGCTTTTCGCACGCAAAGGCACTGAAAGCACCATATCGCGCGAAGAGCTCTCGGTAATGGCCTCCATCGGCCACGATGAGGGAATCTTCGAAGAAAAGGAACAGAAGATTGTCCAGAATCTGGTCAGGTTAAAATCGGTCAGCGTTGCCGAAATCATGACGCCCCGGGTGGTGGTGACCGCCGCCGACGAAAACATGGGGTTGGAAGAATTTCTTAAAAACAAGGAGTTTCTCTATTATTCGAGGATCCCCGTCTATTCCGGCTATTTCGAAAACATCACCGGCTATGTTTTCCGGGAGCAGGTATTTGAAAAGCTGGCCGAAGACCAGACCGATCTGAAGCTGAAGGACCTCAGAAGAGAGATTGTGGTCTTCTATAAGTCAAAGCCGCTGTTTAACGTGTGGGAGACGCTGCTTGACAAGAAAGAGCAGATTGCCATCGTAGTCGATGAGTATGGCGGCATCGACGGAATCGTCACCATGGAGGACATCGTGGAAACCCTGCTGGGTTTCGAAATTGTCGATGAAAAGGACAAGATTGCCGACATGCAGCAATATGCACGGGAGAGGTGGAAAAAGAGAAAACAGAAGTACGATCTTCTCGACAAGACCCCGGATGCATGAGGACATTACCCTCCGAAGAGCAGGGGGCTCAAGGCGTAATAGACTGCCAGACAGGCTGAAAAGAGGGCGCTGGCGAAGAAGCGCCAGCCCGGCGGCACCCTGTTTTGAATAAGGTAGTTGGCAGCAACGGATACCGGCACGTTGGCCGCAAAAGAAAGGGAGGCCACCCTGACAATGTCGAACGAGAGGCTTTCGGCGGTTCCTGAAAAGAACCGGATGAAGGCCAGATGGCGGGCAATCCATAAAGGATTGAAATACAGGATGGCCAGGAGGGTCCTTAGGGCCTGTTTCCCGAATCCTCTGTGCGGGGCCGATTTCCGCTCTATCCACGCAAAATAGTTTGGAATTTCGAAGGCATACAGGGTCGCCCCGAGCAGCACCATCCCCCCGAAGCGGCTCCATAAGAATTCGTCCGACAGCAGCGAAGCGGCAAGATCGCCCGAGGAATAGATCAAAGCTCCCCTCAGGATATCGGAACGGGAGTATGCGATTTTCAATGTCCTTCGGATTGATGGTACAAGGCCATCAGCACCCGTTCAGGGGTCAGGGGGGCTGTGAAATCAGAATGGGCTGACGGATTAAAGGCGCGCAGGGCATTACGCAGGGCAAAGAAGGCTCCGATCCCGTACATCAGGGGCGGTTCGCCCACCGCCTTTGAGCGCAGAACAGCCTCCTGGGGCCCACCAGCCATCAGCGGTATGACTTCCATGGTGCGGGGAGCGGCATATACGTCGGGCATCTTATAGGTTGAGAAGGAGTCTGACAGCATTTTTCCGCCGGGAGCGTAACGTACCTCCTCGCAGGTCATCCAGCCGATGCCCTGAACCAGGGCTCCCTCCACCTGGCCGATATCTATGGCCGGATTCAGGCTGCTCCCGAAATCATGGACCACCTGCACCTTGTCAATGTCATACACGCCGCGCAGGCAATCAAGGGTCACCTGCACCACGGCCGTGCCGTAGACATAATAGGCAAAGGGGCGGCCTTTTTCCTGCTGCTTGTCAAACCAGATACCGGGAGTGGCATAGTGGCCGGTCTGGCTGAGATTGACGCGCGCCGCATGGGCCGCCTGCACCAGTTCCGGCCAGGTGATGGCGGAAGGGTTGCCGTCGAACCACACCTGCTCATCCCGGATCTCCACTTTCCCGGCTCCCGGATGAAAACGGGAAACCGCCGTATGCAGGAGCCGGGACAGCAGCTCCCCGCAGGCCTGCAATGCAGCTTTGCCGTTCAGATCGGTACCTGTGCTGGCCGCCGTGGGAGAGGTATTGGCGGCCCGGGTGGTATTGGTGGATTCAAGCCTTACTCTTCCCGGATTGATCCCGAGGCACCCCGATACCAGCTGGCAAAGCTTGGTATTTACGCCCTGCCCCATTTCGACCGCCCCGGTGCTCACCCCCACGCTGCCATCCTGGTAGATGTGGACCAGGGCCTGGGCCCTGTTCATCCCGGTATTGGTGAAGGAGATGCCGAAACAGACCGGCATCAGGGCGAGTCCTTTTTTGATGAACGGGGAACTGCGGTTGAAGGCAGCCGTTTCGCGGGCCAGCTCTTCGACGCGGAAGGCTTCCATGGCCTCTTTCCACGCTTGCGTTGCCCGGGAATCGCGCAACTCCTGGCCGTAAGGGAACTGGTCCCCGTCGGCCAGCAGGTTTTTTTCCTGGATGATCCTCGCCGGGACGCCAAGCTTTTCGGCCGCCAGGGTGATGGCTGCCTCGATGACGAACATGGCCTGGGGAGCCCCGAAGCCCCTGAAAGCCGTATTGGGGGGAAGATGGGTCCTGCAGCTGCAGGCGGTGGCCCTCACGTGGGGAATATAATAACTGCCGGTGGCATGCAGCAGCGTTCGTTCCAGGATGGCCGGCGACAAGTCGGCGGCTGCCCCCCCGTCCTGGTAAAAGGTAACTTCATAGGCCCTTATTTTCAGCTCTGCCGACAGTCCGATCCTGAAGTCGGAAACATAAGGGTGCCTTTTCCCCGTCATGGTCAGGTCGTCGTGGCGGCTCAGGACCAGTTTCACCGGTTTTTGCAGAAGGCAGGCCGCCAAGGCAGCCAGGGCCGCCCAGGCTGTCGCCTGGTCTTCCTTTCCTCCGAAAGCACCGCCCAGGCGCCCCACATCGACCTCCACCCGGTTCATGGGCAAGGCCAGCACCCGGGCAATGGCTTTCTGAACGGTCGTGGGGGCCTGCGTGGAGGAACGGACCAGCAGGGTCCCTTTCTCACCGGGAACAACATACGCCCCCTGGGTCTCCAGGTATCCGTGTTCCTGACCGCCGGAAGAGACCGTACCGGAGAAAAGATGGTCACAGCCAGCAAAAGCAGTTTCCGTATCACCCGAACAAAAGGTGCGGGGAGGAAAGAGAAAGCGGCCTTCCGCGGCTGCCTGCAGGAGATCGGTTACCGCCCCGGTTTCCGCATATTCCATGGTCACACGGCGGCGGCCCTCCTCCGCAGCCTCCGGGGTGCTGGCCACCACCAGGGCTACCGGCTGTCCGGCGTAAGCGAGTTCTTCTTCCGCAAGCAGCGGTTCGTCGGGCAGGATGCCTCCGATCTGGTTTTCACCGGGAATGTCGCGAAAGGTGAATATACGCACCACACCGGGAACAGACAGCGCCTCAGCGGTCGATAAGCTTTTCAGCAGCGCACCGGCCACCGGGGAGGCCACAACGGCCGCCGTCAGGGTTCCCTGCATGACAGGCAGGTCATCCAGGTATTGCGACCGGCCGGTGACATAGCCCTCCATATCAATGTTTTCCATTCTCCGTAAGGTTTTGCACAAACTCCGGGTTCCCGGCAAGCTGCGGAAAAAATTTCAGGAAATGGGCATGGAACAACTGGCGCAGCAACAGCCGTTTGTAGGCGGCAGAACCCCGGATATCCCCGATGGGTGCGATCTCCTGCTGCAGGATCCAGTTGGCTTCTATCAGCGTTTCCGGGCAAATCCGTTTTCCTTCAAGGAACCGGCAGGTCTCCGTCGTGAAGAAGGGTACCGGCGCCACACCGCCGGCCGACATCCGCACCCTTTCCGCCGTCTCCCCGTTCCTTTTCAGCAGCAGGGCGCTGTTGACACTGGCTATGTCAAGATGCTCGCGCTTGCTTACCTTTTCGAAACTGAAAAGTTCGTCCGCATCGGTCACTGGGAAAGTGACCGAAACAATGAACTCCCCCGGTTGAAGGTCCGGCTGCCTGTAACCCTTGTAAAAGCGTTGAAGGGGGACAGGCCGCCGGGAGCCGCCGGGATTTTGCAGGACAACCTGCGCACCGAGGGCGAGAAAGATAACCGCCAGGTCGGCAATGGGAGAGCCGTTGGCCAGGTTTCCCCCGAGGGTTCCCATGTTCCTGACCTGGGCGGAGGAAATCAGCCGGAAATGGTCCCTCCACCCGGGGAAGAGAAGCTGCAGGATTTCCGAATCGCGGATCCCGGAGGCGGTCACTCCCGCGCCGATCTCTATGGTTCCCTGGCGGGCCGCAATGGCATGCATCTCCGGGATTTCAGGAAAATGCCGGATGCCCGTCCGGTTGGCCGCGTCCGCTTTCTGTACCATCAGGTCGGTGCCTCCCGCCACCGGCAGCCCGCCGGCTGCCTCAGCTTCCGCCGCAGACGGAAGGGCTGCAAGCCGTTCAGGGATCTCCCTGAAATAGGAAGGCAGCCAGCCCCTGCCAATGAGCCAGGCCACAGGGTCACTCCCCTCCTGTTCACCCTTCAGCGCCACCATATCCCGGGCAGCCCGGAGAATGGACTGGTATCCGGTACACCGGCAGATGTTGCCGTCGATCAGCTCCCTGGGATCGGGCGCTTCTCCTGCATGGTCGGACAGCAGCCAGGCCATGAGCGACATCACCATGCCGGGGGTGCAAAAGCCGCATTGCACGGCGGCACGGTCAGCCAGGGCCTGCTGCACGGGATTCAGTCCCCCGGTGGTTAACCCTTCAACCGTCACGAGGTGTCTGCCATGTGCGTTTCCCAGGGGGTACAGACAGGAGACCACCGGCAGATAGCGGATCCTGCCGCCGGCCAGCTGCCCCTCCAGAACGGTACAGGCTCCGCAATCGCCCTCACGGCATCCTGATTTGGTACCCTTCAGTCCCGCCCTTTCCCGGATGAAGCTGAGAAGCGAAAGCCCGGAACTTTCCTTGCCGGTTACCAGCCGGTCGTTCAGGATAAACACTGTCATAGATCCGAAGGTTGGTCGGGTAAAGGTACAATAAATCCGTTTGCCGCGGGGGGTTTGCGGCTCTTTTTGGCTGCTGTTCCGGGAAGCGGAGAGAAGGGTTTTCCCCGGCAGTGAGGCAAGGCAGCCCTCGGAGGGTGTTGGAGCGCAACAGGCCGCGAACAGGAGGATGCGCAGCCGTGCCGCAACTTTTAGGCGGGATTTCTTACGACTTCCCGCAGTAACACGCTAAGGCCGCCTCCAGGATTGTCAGGGCGCTCTTCAGCTCCTCTTTGTTCAGGTTGAAGGCTATCCTGACTTCGTTGGCTCCGGCACCGGGTGTCGAATAAAAGCCAGAAGCGGGGGCCAGGAACAGGGTGCGGCCGCCAAGGCTGAAATCGCTGAGCATCCAGCGGCAAAAATGGTCGGTGTCGGCCACCGGCAACCGGGCCATGGCATAAAAGGCACCCATGGGAAACGGTGCGAAGACCCCGGGAATCCGGTTAAGTCCCTCCACGAGCACGTCGCGCCGCCGCCGGTATTCCCCGCAGGCCTCCGCCATGTAATCCGCGCCGGCGCCAATTGCGGCCTCCGCAGCGATCTGACCCACCAGGGGAGGACTCAGGCGCGCCTGGCAAAATTTCATGACCGCGGCATGCACCTCCCGGTTTTTCACGACCAACGCCCCAACCCTGAGCCCACAGGCACTGTAACGTTTCGAAACACTATCGACCAGAATCACATGGTCGCCGATCCCCTCCAGGCTGAAAGCGGGAACATAGGGAGCTTCCGTGTAGCAGAATTCCCGGTATACTTCGTCAGAAAAAAGGAAAAGGTCATGCTTCACCGCCAGTTCTCCGATCTGCCGCATCTCCTCCCGGCTGTACAGATAGCCTGTGGGATTGTTCGGATTGCAGATCATGATTCCCCGGGTGCGGGGGGTGACCAGCCTTTCGAATTCGCCGACGGGAGGAAGGGCAAATCCCTCTTCAATCCGGGTGGTGACAGGCCGGATCACCGCCCCTGCGCTGATGGCAAAAGCGGTATAATTGGCGTAGGCGGGTTCGGGGACGATGATTTCATCGCCCGGATCCAGGCAGGCCATAAAGGCAAAGGTCACCGCCTCGCTGCCGCCGCTGGTTACAATGATCTGCCCCGGATCGATTTGCATGCCGAAACGGGCATAGTAGCCCGCCAGCTTTTCGCGCAGCGTGGACAACCCGTCGCTGGGGGTATAAGCCAGAATCCCGGGGTCCATACCCCGGATGGCCTCGTAAACCTCAGGGGGAGCCGGCAGATCGGGCTGCCCGATGTTGAGATGGATCACTCCGATTCCCCGGGCCCGCGCCCTGCTGGCATATGACACCAGCTTCCGTATCGGGGAATCGGGCATGGCCACCCCCCGGGCCGACATGTGTGGCATTCTTCCTCTTTTTCGTTCCGCCAAATATATTCCTAATGATTTGATTCCGCAGCGGGATATCTGAATTCATTTCTTAATGTAAAGCCAATATTATCTTACAATCCGGAAGCCGTTTCCCGCCGGAGGAACCTTTCCGAAGGGCGGAATGGGTAATTTTTATCATGTTTTGGTAAGTCCGGATCTTGCTATATTTGACCAAAAATTAACTAAAAACGGACGGCGATGATTATTGGGGTACCAAAAGAGATCAAGGATAATGAAAACCGGGTGGCGGTGACTCCCGCCGGGGTTGCGGAACTGGTGAAAAGAGGTCACACGGTCTATGTCCAGGCGACTGCCGGTGCCGGAAGCGGCTTTCAGGATGAGGCTTACACTGCTGCCGGGGCTGTCATCCTTCCCTCGATCGGGGAGGTTTACCAGGCAGCCGGCATGATCATCAAGGTGAAGGAGCCGATAGCACAGGAATACGGGCTGGTAAAGAAAAACCAGATCTTTTACACCTATTTCCACTTTGCCTCGTCGGAAGTGCTGACGCGGGCGATGATCGACAGCGGGGCGGTATGCCTTGCCTACGAGACGGTGGAGCTGCCTGACCGTTCGCTGCCCTTGCTGGTTCCGATGAGCGAAGTGGCGGGAAGGATGTCCATTCAGCAGGGAGCCAAGTACCTGGAGCGCACCTTTGGGGGGTCGGGGGTGCTGCTGGGCGGCGTTCCCGGGGTATTACCCGCCAGGGTGCTGGTGATCGGCGGGGGCATTGTGGGGACGGAAGCTGCAAAAATGGCGGCGGGGCTGGGCGCCGACGTCACCATTATGGATCTGAGCCTTCCCAGGTTGCGACATCTGGCCGACATCATGCCGGCCAACGTCAAGACGATGATGAGCAACCATTTCAACATTGCGGAGATGGTGCGCAGCCACGACCTGATCGTAGGGGCGGTGCTGATTCCCGGCGCCAAAGCCCCGAAACTGGTCACCCGGGAGATGCTCAGGACCATGCGTCCCGGCACCGTACTCGTGGATGTGGCCGTCGACCAGGGAGGCTGCTTCGAGACCACCGTTCCGACCACCCACGCCAACCCGACCTTCATCATCGATGATGTCATTCATTACTGTGTGGCCAATATGCCGGGCGCCGTACCGCGCACCTCCACCCTGGCCCTCACCAATGCCACCCTTCCCTATGCCGTTCAGCTGGCCGACAAGGGATGGAAAAGGGCCTGCCGCGAGAATGAACCGCTCTGCAAAGGGCTCAACGTCGTGGAAGGGAAAGTGGTATACCAGGGGGTGGCCGAAGCCTTCAACCTGCCGCTGGCTGATCCGCACAGTCTGCTCTGAAATTCCTGCGGGAGGGCAGTTACAGACCACCGGCCTGCAGCTCACAACCTGCAAACCGGCTGATAGGGGCAGATCTTGCAGCGCCCGGTGCGGGTTGTCTGGCCGAACCGGCCTTCCTCCCCGTATATCCGTGAAAGCAACGCATCGAGCTGCCTGCCGAAGTCGGCGGCTGTCTCCTTCATGTCTACCGGCCGGCCCGCCATCCGGACACTGAAATCCAGGTCTGCACTGCGCAGCGCCAACACGGCGTATACCGACGGCTCAACCCGTGTCACCCCTCCCGGGAGCGCCCTCCGGGTTACCAGAAAGGAATAAAAAAGCGCCTGGATCACCTCCTTACGTACCTGCTCCATGCTGTCGTCGAAAAGCTCCTCCAGTGAAGAAAAATGGAGGTCGCCGCTTTTCAGGGAACCCGTCTTGTAATCAACGACCCGCAGAATACCCTCTTTTTCGTCGAGCCGGTCGATAATCCCTCCCAGCCGCAGGGAACGGGTGATTCCGTCCACCTCTATGTCCCTGGTTATTTCCATCTTGTTCTCAAGGCCGACGATTCTGAAGGGAGCCCTTTTCCTGTCCGCCTCCAGCAAGCCGGCGATATAGGATTCCACCGCTTTGTAAATTAAAAGGGACTGTCCTTCGATGGCCAGGTTTTCCCATCCGCTTTCGGGCAGGCAAAAATAGGCGGAGGCAAAGGCCCGCAATATCGCCTGCCGGATGCCCTGCCGGTCTTTTTTTGTCTCTTCGAACCATCCGGCCCCGGCTGTATGCCCGACCAGGGGTTGATAGAGTATCTCCACCGCCCGGTGGAAGATATTTCCGAATATGAGCCTGTCGACCGATTCGGCCAGGTCGTCGGGTTCTTTCACCCCCGCGCCGTAACGAAGCCAGAACTTCAAAGGGCAGGTAAGGTAGGCGATCAGTGCGCTGGGCGACAGGGGCGCCCCGGTACGGTTCAATTCCAGAAGCCTGGCTATCCCCTTCACTCCCGGGGCTGCCTCCAGGGGTGGATTCAGGCTGCCCGTGAGGCGGTAATCAAGAGAACGCCGCACCACCCGGTGGGGTGACAGATGCAGCAGCTGAAATCCGAAACGGCTCAGTTCCCCGCCCGACATCGCCTCGCCGGCGGTGCTCCAGGCGGCGGTCACCTGCCGGGGATGTTGCAGCAACCGGTAGAAATAATAACTGTACATGGCATCCCGGTCATCGTTTCCCGGAAGGCCGAATCCTTTCCTCAGATGGTAGGGGATCAGGGAAGGAAGCGAAGAAGCACGCGGCCATTTATCCTCATTCAGCCCGATGATCACCACCCTGTCAAAATCCAGGCACCGGGTTTCCAGAATCCCCATCACCTGCAATCCCGAAAGCGGTTCTCCCTCAAAGGGAACCGCCATCTGCCCGAGGAACTGCAGCAACACCTTTAAAAACACCGGCAGCGACACTTCGCCCAGTCCCTCCCGTTGCAACTCCCTGATCACCCTGTCGATTTTTTCCACTTCCCGGTAAAGGCAGGAAACCAGTTCCTGCAGCAGTTTCTGCTCCTCACCGCCGGCTGACAATTCGTAAAGCCGCTCCAACAGGCGGAGAAAATAGGCGGAGTAACCCTCTTTCGCCGCCGGCATCGAGAAAATCAGGCGGTGGGTTTCCGTAAAAGCCAACTCATCAGGCGAGAGATACACCTTATTTCCCTTTCTAATCTCGCTGATTTTCCGCCTTGCCAGGTCATTCGCCACACCGGCAAGCAAAGGGTGGTTCAGGATTTCAATAACCTGACGTGCAAAGAGACGGGGTTTTCCGCCGGAACCTGTTTTTGCATTGCGGAAAAGTGCTATGAGCGCGAGAAGGAGACTCACCACGGGGCTGTTTTTTACGGGATAGCCCATGGTTACGTTGACGGGGCCTGCGAAGGCGGGTATGGCTCCCAGCACCGGAAAAAGCAGCGATTCATCGGCCAGTACAATCGCCAGACTGTCGAAATGACCCTCCCCGCCGCACAGATCAGCAGTGATAAGGGAAGGGATCACCTGTGCCTGCCCGCAGAGGGAGGAGGCTGCCACCAATTCGATCGCCTTGGGGTGCGAGAAGCGGGCGCTGTCCGTCCTGAAATCAGCAGGCGGGGGAAACAGCTGCAGATTCTCCCGCATAAAGCGGCCCGCGTCGTGTTTGGGGTTGTCGAGGTAATACCTGTCGTAATCCCAGAAAAAAGAGGCCTTTCCCCGGTCGCGGAACCAGGCCAGCATCTTTTTTTCACACTGGTTCAAGGCGTTCATTCCGATAAACCAATATTCTTGAAAGGGAGGTACCACTTTGCCCTCCAGGAGCCTCTCCAGCCCGTCGCGCATGATCATCCCCGGGTAGCCCGCACCCCGTTCCGACAGCCTATGCCGGGTAAGCGTATAGATGCCATGCAGTTTCTCCCAGATCGTGACAAAATCCTTTTCGAGGGGCAGCTCCTGCCATGCAGAAAGACTTCCCCAGAACTGGCCGATCAGTTTTTTCTGCTCGTCCGAAAGGTAATCGAAGGAGCCTGCCGGATCCTTCAACTGAGAGAGGTTTGAAAAAAGGGCCCCTGCATCGGCAAGGTACTTGTCGGCATCGTCAAAATCAGCCAGCATAACGCCGGCCCAGAAATAGAAATCATCGAACGACTCCCGGCGGCCGGTTTCCTCCAGGTAAACCCGGTAGAGCACTCCTGCAAGAAACAGAGGGTCGGCGGGAACAAGCCCGGAGAACGACATCACCCATTCGTTCATGGTGGTGACGGCGGGGGCCAGTACCGGTTTCCGGAGCAATTCCTTCAGATAGGCCCTGAAAAAAAGAGCCGCCCTGCGGTTGGGGAATACCAGGCAAAGGCCTTCGAAATCCTTTCGTTGCTGGCCCGCCAGCATGGCAGCGCAATCTTGGAGAAAACGGCGCATGGACGATGATTTGTGGTACGAAGATAGCGATTCCCTGCTGATGAAGGGTGGATTCCGCGGCTCGTCGCATGCAATTGTCAGGAAAACACAAGGGTCTGCGCTGTGCCACGGATCGCTGCCTGGCGGTTGAATGTTATTTATGCTATTTTTGTACTGCCGGCCGGAGGAGGAGCTGCAGGCAGACAGGCAGCCGGTTATCCGGGGAAGTCGTATTCCGGGTCAGCTGACGCCCTGATGGTCATTTCACCCAACCCCGGGGGTTATCCGGATGGCTTTCCGCGGACCACCATCCGATCACTGCTTTCATGGATACGGTTAAATGGATTGTTACCGCCTACTTCGTGCTTATCCTGGTGACAGGCGTCTTTACCTTTATCCGGGTTCGCACGGCAGGTGATTTTTATGTTTCAGGCAAACGGGGAAGCCTGTGGCAGATTGCGGGAAGCCTTTTCGCCACGGTTATGGGCGGATCAGCCATTTTCGGGACGCTGGAACTGGGTCGGAATGCCGGCTGGGCCGGCATCTGGTTGCTGGGAAGCGCTGCGGCGGGGCTGCTGGTTCTGGCCACCTTTGCCGGAAGGGTGAGCAGGCTTGGGCGTTTCACCCTGCCTGAAATGCTCAGGGATTTTTACGGCGTCAGGGCTGAGAGGACCGCCAGCCTGATGATTCCGGCAGCCTGGACCGGAGTGATTGCCGTGCAGATCATGGCGGGGGCCAGAATCCTGTCGGGACTTCAGCTGACGGGGATCCGGGAGGGAGCCTGGATCTGCGGGCTGGCATTCCTGTTTTACACCCTTGCAGGCGGGCAGAAGGGGGTCCTGAAAACCGATTTCCTGCAGGCGCTGATCATTTTGGCCGGCATTACCGCACTGTTCGCATTGCAAAGGATTCACAGCGCACCGGGAGCGATTCCCCCGCTTCGGGCGGAATCGCTGTTCAACGGGAATTTCAGCCCCGGCGACCTTGCGTTGCTGCTGCTCACCTATTCGGTGACCTTCGTCGTGGGTCCCGACATTTATTCCAGGATTTACTGTGCCCGCAACGGAAGGGTTGCCCGTAACGGCGTCATGATCGCCGCCCTGTTGCTGGTTCCGGTTGCCGGAATGCTGACCAGCCTGGCCATGGGCGGCGGCGATGTTTTTCTACCCGGCAGCGGCGGTCCTGCCTTGCCGCCCTGGGCTGTGGGAGTAGCAGCCATCACCCTTCTGTCGGCGGTGATGTCATCGGCCGACACCACCCTCCTTACCAGTTCCATGATCCTTTCGGAGCTCTTCACCGGGAACCTCGAAAAAAAAGGGGCCTGGGCCATCACCCGGGTGAACATCCTCCTTCTGGGAGCGGCGAGCCTGGCCATAGCCCTCCGCACAAGCTCCATCCTCAATGCCCTGTTGATTTCACTGGCTTTTTTTTCCGGGGCATTCATCCTTCCCCTGGCTGTCGCATTGGCGGGGCTGAAGGTTATCCGGCGGAGGGCCTCTCTGGCCATGATTGCCGGGGGCGTCACGGCGGTCGCCGGGAAAATCCTTCAGCAAAGCAGCCCCGGTGCCTGGGGACCGGTTCTGATCCTTTTGGCCTACTTCATCAATGGAGCCATCCTGTTTATCCCCATATCCTCCGGGAAAGAAAGGCAAAAGCCCGGCTCCCTGTTTCCGGATTGAAACGAAGTTTGTATTTTTGCTTTCTGAAAACCAAAGAACCCCTCTTCCCATGGAAATCAACCGGGACAGCATTTTGTCCATCATAGCGCACGACCTGAAAGACCCGGTCGCCTCCGTATCGGGGATTGCCGGCATCCTGCTCAACCACTGGAGTGAGTTCGGGGAGGAGGAAAAACGGGAGATTCTTCATGAAATCAGGGATACCTCAGACACCACCCTTCGACTGCTGACCGATCTGCTGGAATGGAGCAAACAGCTGACGGATCTCCCGGGCCCCAGTGCCTCCCGGTTTCCCGTCCGGCAGGCGGTTGATGGTGTTATTGCGCCGTTGCAGCCTGTGGCACTGCGCAAAGGCATTCGACTGGAAAACCGTTTACCCGCCGACCTGAGCCTGGTTACCGACGAGCGCATGTTTACGGCGGTCATACGGAATCTTCTGACCAATTCGGTCAAATCCTGCCAGCACGGCGGGGAGATTTCCGTATCGGCGGAAACAGGATCGGGAACGGTAACCTTTTGCATCGAAGACAACGGCATCGGCATGGAACCGGAGCGCATACGCACCCTTTTCACCGGCACCAGCGGGAACGGAAGCAACGGATTCGGTTTGTTACTCTGCCGCGACTTTGTCAGCATGCTGGGCGGCACCATCCGGGCCGAAAGCCGTGAAGGACAGGGCACCCGGGTCTTTGTCTCCTTTCCGGGGTAAAGCCAGCCCCTTCCAGCTGAACCGGGGAATTCAGAGGTAGATCATTTTGCGGGTCATTCCCCCGTCGACGATGAAATTCTGCCCTGTGATGAAACTGTTGGCCGGATCGCACAGGAAGAGGATCATACGGCCGATGTCGCTGCCCTGCCCCACCCGGCCGGCCGGGTGCTGGGCATGGTCGGCCTCCGAAAGGGTTGCCTGCCGGGCATCCTTTCGTTTCCTCACCGCTGAAACATCAATCCATCCGGGGCTAACAGAATTAACGCGCACGTAGGGCCCGAGGCTGGCGGCCAGTGCATGGGTCAGGCTCAGCAGCCCTCCCTTGGAGGATGAATAGGCCTCGGTAGCGGGTTCGGACTGAAACGCCCGCGTGGAGCAGAGGTTCACGATCACCCCGCGGGAACGCCGGAGCAAAGGCGCGCAAGACCTGGCGCAAATGAAAGAGCCCGTCAGGTTCACCTCGAGCACCCGGCGCCACTCGCCGGGGGTAAGTTCTTCCAACGGCTTGTTGGCATGGATGGCTGCGTTGTTCACCAGGCAATCGACCCTTCCGAAACGGGAGATCGTTTTTTCAAGGACAGCCGCTACCTCCTCTTCACAGGAGACATCGCAAAGAAACCCCTCCCATGCCTGGTTTTTCTGCATCCTGACCGATTCTTCCGCCAGGGCTTCGCGATCGTTATCCCACACCGCCACCTGCCATCCTGCTTCCAGGGCCATTGAGGCGGTGACCCTCCCGATTCCCTGGGCACCGCCGGTGACCACCATGGTCTTTGTATGCTCCATCTTTCCTGAAATTTGTCTGTTATTTCCCGGGTTATCGCCGGACGCCCCGGTCCAGCCCCGGTCAGGCCTGTTTCAGGGCGTGGAAGAACTTCCGCGGGACCGGGGTTTCAAACCGCAGTACCGTTCCGGTGACCGGATGCCGGAAGACAAGCGTCATGGCATGCAGGGCCAGCCGGCCTACAGGATTCATCACCGATCCGTATTTTTTGTCGCCCGCCACCGGGTGGCCTATATCCTGCAGGTGCACCCTGATCTGGTTTTTCCTGCCCGTCCGGAGGGTTACCTTCAGGAGGCTGAAATGGTTGCCTGTACGAAGGGTCTGGTAGCGGGTGACAGCCCATCTTCCGCTTCCCGGCCGCTGATCCGACACCATCCGAAGGGCTCCCTCCTCCCGCAGGTAGGAAGAAATCTCGCCTCCGGGAGGATCCACAATCCCTTCGCATACCGCGGCATAGGTACGTTCCAGGATGATTTCGTCCCAGTTCTGCTGGAGGATTTTCTGGACCCGTGCGCTGCGCGCAAAGAGCATCAGTCCCGAAGTGTCGCGGTCAAGCCGGTGGACGATAAAAATCTTCCCGGCAGGATCGTTCATCTTGACATGGGTATACAGGAGCGAATAGGCGGTCACCGTCTCCTTTTTACCGGGCGTGGCCACCGAGAGGATGCCGGCGTGCTTGTTCACCACGAGCAGGTCGTTGTCTTCGTAAACCAGGGTAAGCCCCCTGAGCTCTTTCGACTTGCTGCTCCGGTTGCGCGTGACGGTAACCACCTGACCGGACAACAGCCGGTGGTCGAACCGGGTCACCGGCGCCCCGTCCACCAGCACCTGACGGCATCTCAGAAGCGTCTTGATGTTGTCCCGGTTTTTATGCGGCAATGTCCGGAGAAGGAAATCCATCAGTTCTGATTCCTCCCGCACCGGGAAAGCAGGATCCCTCTTTTCCTGCGGGCCTTCCTGTCGCTTGTTTCTGCTCATAGTCTGAGAATGAATTTTGTGCAGGGGTCAGTATTTCCATACCAGCACCCCGGCGGGATTGATGGTGCGGGTGCCGGTCATGATCCTGACATACTCCGGCAACCTCATTTCGTAAGGCTTATCCGAATAGTTGAGCGCGATTCCGAAGCCGTCGCGGTACTCTACGATGATCCCCGCAGGATAATTGGCAACCGGAATGCTTTTCTGGCGGAATACCCTGGTGAGGATCTCCTTTTCCAGGTCTCCGGACCGGCTGTCGACTCCCACATAGGTGACCGTTCCCGCACCCAGACGGGTACTGGTCACCGCTGCTTTACCGGCGTAAAAATCACCCTGGTAGGTAGCCCAGGTTTCAGTCCCCTGCCTGGGCTTCAGTATCTCACCCCAGCTGGTCCAGCCATATTTACGGCGGTTGTACAGCACCGAATCGGGATGCCCCGGCATCAGAAGATCGTAAAACCCGATCTCAGCCCCGATCAGATCGTACATGGGAGATGCATAGGGCGCTTCCCACAGATGGCCGTTCTTGTCCTGGTGCCCCGTCCGGACGGTGAGCACCAGGTTGCCCCCCAGTCTGGCATACCTTTCCAGTTTATGGATGGTGCCGGAATCGATCTGCTGCAAGGCCGGAACCACCAGAAAAGGATAACCGGAAAAATCAGCGGTATCGCGCACGAAATCCACCGGAGCCCCAATCGACTTGAGTGCCTTGTAATACTTCAGGATGTGCTGTTCGGTACTCCATTCGCTTGTTTTGGGATTCATGGCGATGGCCATCACATTGTCGGGGTCGAACAGAATGGCGGTTTTCCGTTTCAGGTAGTCGGAGGGCAGTTTTGCACCGGGAGCGTAGTTTCTGCGCAGCTGGCGGATTTCCCCGGTGAAGTTGCTGAATTCCAGTCCGCCCGTGGTGGGGGTCACTCCGTCGGGGCCCACGATGCCGTAGTGATACTGCTCATAGCCATACAGGGGGGCACGATAGCGGTAGGTGCAGGTAAACCGGCTGCCGCCGGCAAAGACATGCCACAGCCACAAACGGACCGCCCCCGGGAGCGGCTGCGGATTGACGCGTCCCCAGTTCACCTGGCCGGGCTGCAGCTCCATAACCCCATAATACCCGGCCAGGGGACGGAAAAAATCATTGGCCATGGCGATGCGGCTGTATTCCCCGATCCGGTATCCTTTGGGGCCAATTCCCGGATCCTCGCCGTATACCATGTAACGGGTATAGGAAACAAAGTCGAGTTCGCGGCTTTTTCCAATGTATCCCGCATCGTACATGGGGATGTAATTCGAGGTGATCCACTGGGCCGGGGAGGCGAACTTCCGGATGACGCGTGCCTGCTCATCGAGAAAGGAGGCCGTTTCCTCATCGGCGAACCGCTCATGATCGAGGCGCTGGTGAAGATTCATCCCCCATTGCGACCGCTTCGGAATGTTGATCTGTGAAAAGCTGTTGTAGGTACCGCTCCAGAACGGGTTGCCCCACGCCTTGTTCAGGGCTTCGATGGTCTGGTACTTGTTTTGCAGCCACTGGCGGAAACGCGCCAGTGCATCCTCCCCGAAATCATAAAACTTACGGGGCTCATTGTCCAGCTGCCATCCCATAATACGGATATCGCGGCCATACCTGCGGGCCAGCTGCTCCACCAGTTTCAGCGAATACTCCCGGTAAAAGCTGCTTGAGAAGGAGGCATGCTGCCGGGAGCCATGGTCATAAAGCGTACCGTCTTCGTTCCTGCAGAGGATCTCCGGATGCTTTCGGGTAAGCCAGACCGGGGGTGTGGCCGTGGGGGTGCACAGAACGACCCGCAGGTTATGGGTGGCCGCCAGCGCAATAGCCCGGTCAAGCCAGGCAAACTCATACCGTCCCTCCTCCGGTTCCATTTCGGCCCAGGCAAATTCGCCGAAATGAGTGAACTCAAAACCCAGCGAAGCCATTTTGGCCAGGTCACGGCCCCACTGCGCCGAATCCCAGTGTTCAGGGTAATAATAGGCTCCCGTCAGGGTCAGGTCGGCGGGGGGGAAAAACAGGTCGGGGCTCTGAGCTCCCGCCGTCAGCCAACCGGCTGCCAGCATAATAAAAAGTTTCGCTGCCTTCATCTGATTGTAGTCCTTTACGTGATCCAAGTATCTGATAATATCAACACCCGCAGGGCTTCCGCATTCAGGTGGGTATTTCGTGTACGGGCTTCGCAGCCCCCGATCCCTTTCCGGGGTGCAAGATAGTGAAAAAAGGGGCATACCCGCCGGGGCAAAAGAGATGGGTTCCGGAGCCTCCCCCCCCGCTGCAAGGAGAGAGATTCCGGCGGCCAGCATTCCGGTTCTCCGGCAATCCTCTGCCTGTGGCGTCCCTTTCGTCAGCTGACGGAGATCATGCTTCCGGAGCATATAAATCTTTATGTTTGCAGCCGCGAAATAAATGAACCATTATTCTTATTCCCCGACTATGGAAACCCGTTTTCAATCCAATGCCAATCCGCTGGTAAGGTTTCTCGGCAAACCGGCGGCAGCTTTCACCCGTGAAGATCTGATCCGCTTTTGCGAATCCCATCCGGTGCGTATGGTCAATTTCAGGTATGTCGCCGGCGATGGCAGGCTGAAAACCCTCAATTTTGTCCTGACCGACCTGGACCATCTCTGGGACATCCTCACTTACGGGGAAAGGGTCGACGGTTCCAGTCTTTTCCCATTCATGGAAGCAGGGAACAGCGATCTTTACGTGGTTCCGCGCTACCGTTCCGCATTTCTGAATCCCTTTTCGGAAGAACCGGTTCTGGAGATGCTTTGCTCCTTTTTCGATCACCGTGGGAACCCGCTGGAGCTTTCTCCGGAACAGATCCTGCAGAAAGCCTACCTTCATTTCCGCGATATCACGGGGCTTGACTTCAAGATCATGGGAGAGCTTGAATACTACGTTAACAGCAAAGCGACCGGCTTTTTCCAGGCCACCGATCAGAAGGGGTACCACGAATCGGAGCCATTCGCCAAATTCGAGGCGATGCGCAAGGAGGCGCTCAAGTTGATTGCCGCCTGCGGGGGGATGGTCAAATACGGCCATTCGGAAGTGGGGAATTTTGTCAAGGAGGATGAAGCGTTCGAACAGCATGAGATAGAGTTTTTGCCCACAGACCCGGAATCGGCAGCCGATCAGCTGGTGCTGGCGAAATGGATTCTCCGGATGCTGGCGAAGAAGATGGGAGTGGAAATCAGTTTTGCGCCCAAGATCACCACGGGGAAAGCCGGCAGCGGCCTGCATTTTCACATGCTGCTCGAAAAGGAGGGCCGGAACCTGGTTCTCGACAGCAACGGCCGGATCAGCGATTTGTCCAGGAAAGCGATAGCCGGGATCCTTGACATGGCCGATGCCCTGACCGCCTTCGGGAATACCATTCCCACCTCTTACCTGCGGCTTGTCCCGCACCAGGAGGCTCCCACCAACATCTGCTGGGGCGCCCGCAACCGTTCGGCCCTGGTGCGCGTGCCCCTGGGATGGACCGGCAACATCGCCATGGCAGCCACCGCCAACCCGGTGACCCCTCCCCACGTCCCTCCCACCGGAAGCAGGCAAACCTTTGAATTCAGGGTTCCCGATGGCAGCGCCGACATCCACCTCACCATGGCCGGACTCATCATGGCTGCGGAACACGGACTGGGAATGGAGGATGCCCTGGAAATGGCCGAAGATCTTTACATCGAGGGAAGCCTGTACGGCAATCCCAAAGCCCGGAAACTGGATCAGCTCCCCGCCTCCTGCGTGGAATCGGCCGAGCGGCTCGGAAAGAAGCGCCACCTTTTCGAAGCCGGCAATATCTTCCCCGCCAGGCTCATCGACTATACCCTCGCCCGCCTGCGAAGTTTTAACGACGAAAACCTTCGTGCCGAACTGTCAGGCAACGAGGAAGCCACCCGCGACCTGGTGAGAAAATTCATTCACTGCCAGTAGTACCGGCCATCGGTACCCGGACCGGAAACCGATCATCGCTGACCGACGGCAGAATAACCTAACCAGTATACAATTACCCCACTTTTTGTGCGCGCAGCATCTTCCTGTTTCTTGTTTCCGGTCCATAAAAGAGATCTCATTCCGATTTGACAGTGCAACGACGGAATGTCTTTCAAATCTGAATCCTTAGCTGGATCATAAGCCTTCCGGCTGCCATCCTCACGGATGAAATGCCCGCGCAATTGATATCGCCAACAGGAATGAATAAGCCACCCGGGTATTGCATCGCTTTTCAGAAAGCAGTTTGACCGTTTTGCATTCTGCAGCTTTTACCCCGGAGTTGGACCAGCAAGCTGGGATACGCCAGCCTGTCAAGGAAAGCCGCGGCCAAAGCCGCATGGTACACCGACCCTGCACAGAGAACGCATGTTGTCAATGTGCCCGCCGTAATTCACCAAAGAACAAACCCTCAGTCATTCCGGAAATTGAAAGAACCTTCCGATGCGTGTGCGATTTGAAAGCATAATTTTCAAAATGCACGATTTTATTCCCCGAAAGAGCGAAGATTTCGTAATGCGGAATCCTTCTGCTTTTCCTGTTGCAGCCGTATTGGGACCCTGGGAATGCGGGAAATCGAAGTTAGCAAAAATGCATTTTGCCGGGATCCCTCCGCTTGTGTATCCGGATTTGCCAAATCCGGCCGATTTACCCCGGAACTGATGATAGCCTTGACTCAGGAACCGGTTATTTCCAGGACGATGATCTCGGGGCGGCCGCTGGTGCGGATGGGGGGTCCCCAGGTGCCCACACCGGGGGAGACATAAAAATGGGTGTTTCCGATCCTGCCGTATCCTTTGCTGATCTCGAAAAGGGCGCCGGTGATGAGGTGAAAGGGCCAGAGCTGGCCATGGTGGGTGTGTCCCGACACCTGCAGGTCGACGGGATGGCCGGCCACCGCGGAAAGATCATAGGGCTGGTGATCCATCAGGATCACGGGTTTCGAGGTATCAGCCGCTGCCAGCAACTCGCGCAGCGGCATTCGTTCCTTCCGCAGGATCTGCCTGCCGGCCAGGTCTTCGCGGCCGGCAATCGTGATCCCGGATGGGAGCACCGCCAGGCTGTCGCGCAACACGGTGATCCGGTGATCACGAAGATATTTCACGGCAGCATCGGCATTTCCGTAAAACTCATGGTTCCCGAGGACGGCGTACACCCCCTGCCCTGCCTGCAGGTTCCTGAGCAGATCCCCCAGGTTGTTCCGGATGACTGGCCCCAGGTCCTCGTCAAAAATATCGCCGGCCATCAGCACCGCATCCCCCTTCTGCCGGTTGATCAGCTCCACCAGTCTGCTGAGCCGTCCGTTGGAAATCGTTATTCCCAGGTGGATGTCGGAAACCAGCACCGCCCGGAAGGTTCCTCCCGGAACCGCTTTTCCGAGGACCACCGGCTGAACCCTTACCACCGGATTGCGGGCGTTGAAATAGCCCGCGACCACCACCAGGGCTGTGCCTGCCAGGGCTGCTGCGGAGAGACGCCTCCCCCAGCCACTCTCCCAATCAATAACGGGAAGACCCCGGACTGAGGCAAGGTGCAGAAATCCGCGCAGAAGGTCGAAAAACAGGAAAAACAGGGTAAGGTAAACCATAGCTCCCAGCCACCAGGAACCCACCCTTACCAACGGTTCGGCAATCCCGGCGGCGCCGGTTCGTTCGGCCAGCCTTCCCAACAGATAGGAAAAAGCCAACAACCAGAAAAACAGGGAAAAAAGCCATCTGAAGGAGCTGCCTTCCGGAACCAGCACGCGGGTGCGCGCGTAGAGATAGCTGTTGACCAGTACAAGTACCAGCAGTACAATCAGAAAAAACAACATATAACCATAAGCCTTCATAACGACAACCGCCGGTGCTGGTTTACGAGCGCCGCCGCTGCCGGGCACCGGATCCGGCGCAGCAGTCCTCCACTCTGAGGATCCTCCCGGTGAAGAAACTGCAAAGTAACGAAAAGGTTCGCCAGGCAGACCCTCTTTTTTTATGCAATGCTCACCCTGCCGCGGGAGAGGCGGCAATAACCCGGAGGCCCGTGGCGCGATCCCTCACGTTTCGCGCGGATCCTCCTGCAGGGGCATCCGCGCCATTTTAGACACTTCCAGGGAGGGATGGCCGAACTCGAGGCATACCCTGCCCTGTAGCAGGTAAACCCCTCTTCCCCTGAAAGGATAGGCCCGGAGGCTGTCGGGAAAATGAACCGTGTCAAAAAACTCACCTATTTCATCGAGGAAACATCCGAAATACATCACCTCTCCCCTGCTGGTGCGCACATACTTATAGGTTACCAGCAATCCCGTCATTTTAACCGTCCGTCCTGCGGCTGCCGCCAGAGACCGGGCGCCGGCCGATCCTTTCCATCGGCTTTTCAGAAGCTGGAAGTAGGTCAGGGTAACGGGGAAACCGAGCAATTCAATCTCATCGTAGGCAGCTTCCAGCGGATGTTCTTCAAAGGGAGGCAACGCGAAAGACTTCTGCTGCGGCATGAAAAGCCGGTGCTGCCCCTCTGGCCGGCTGCCGCGGTTAAGCAGCATATGCAATTCCCAGAGCAGCGATGCTTTGGCCTTGCCGGTAAACCGGAAGGCGCCGGCCCGGATCAGAAGGGTCATTTGTTCCCCGCCCAGGGGGATCCGGGCCATGAAATCGCCGAGCGACTGATACATTCCGTTCCGCCCCCTCTCCTCAGCTATCACAGAACCCACCCGCTCCCCCAGCCCGTTGATCAGCACAAAGCCCAGGTAGATGCGTTTTCCTTCGATGCCGTTCATCAGATCACTGTGGTTGACGCAGGGAAGCTCCAGGGTGGCGCCGCAGCGGCGGGCTTCGTTCATATAAACCCAGCCGGGATAAAATCCCCCGAAATTGTTCATCACGGCAACCATAAACTCCAGCGGATACCAGGCCTTCAGGAAAAGGCTCTGGTAGCTCTCCACGGCATAGGAGGCCGAATGGGCCTTTGAAAAGGAATACCCTGCAAAGCTCTCGATCTGGCGCCACACCTCCCGGGTCAGTTCCTGCGGATAACCCCGCCGGTCGCAATTCTCATGGAATTTCTCCACAATCTTCCGGAATTCGGCTTTCGACCGGTACTTGCCGCTCATGGCGCGCCGCAGCACATCGGCATCGGCCAGATCCAGGCCTGCAAAATGATGGCAAACTTTCAGCACATCCTCCTGGTACACCATCACCCCGAAGGTCTCTTCCAGCTGCTCCTTCATCACCGGATGGAGATAATCGATGCTTTCGGGATGGTGAAACCGCCGTATGTATTCGCGCATCATGCCGCTTTTGGCCACGCCGGGCCGGATGATGGAGCTGGCAGCCACCAGGGCGGTATAGCTGTCGCACCGCAGCTTCTTCAACAATCCCCTCATGGCGGGGCTCTCAATGTAAAAACAGCCTGTGGTCTCCCCCGTTTTCAACTGCTTCTTCACCCTTTCATCCTTCTTGAAATCGCCGATCCGGTGAATATCTGTCTTTTCCCCCCTGTTCCTTCCGATAATCTCCACGCATTCCCTGATGTGGCCTATACCCCGCTGGCTGAGGATATCGATTTTTTCGAAACCGAGCGATTCGGCCACATACATATCCCATTGGGTGGTCTGGAAACCTTTGGGCGGCAGGTCCAGCGCCGTGTACCAGGTGAGCGGTTTTTCGGAGATCAGGACGCCCCCCGCATGGATACTTCGGAGGTTGGGGAAATTATCCATCTGGGTGCCGATACGGAGCAGATGCCGGGTCAGCTCGCCCCCCCGGAGGTGGCTTTCCGGTTCGTTCACCAGCTGTTCGATCTCACCTCCGGGCAGGCCATAGACCTTGCCCAGCTCCCGCAGCGTCGACCGCCCCTGGAAGGTGTTGATGGTTCCCAGCAACGCCGTGTGGGCATAACCATACCTTTTAAAAATGTAATCCTGCACCTCATCGCGCTCCTTCCATGAATAATCGATGTCGAAATCGGGAGGCGAGGAACGCTTCGGGTTGATGAACCTTTCAAAATAGAGGTTGAGTTCCAGGGGATCCACATCGGTGATCCTCAGACAATAAGCCACGATGCTGTTGGCGCCGCTGCCCCGTCCCACATGGTAAAAACCCCTTCCCATCGAATAACGGATGATATCCCAGGTGATCAGGAAATAAGCCGAGAAACCCAGCTTGTCGATGATTTCCAGTTCATGCCTGATCCGCTGCAAAGCCTCCCGGTCCTCCCCGTAGCGGTATTTCCAACCATCAAGAGCCAGCTTTTCAAGCAGGACCCGGTCTTCATACCTGTTGCCCGTAAAGGTCTGCCGGTTTTTCGGGCTGCCAATGTCAAAACCGATGGAGCCCTCTTCGGCGATCCTCCGCGCATTCTGCAACATGCCTGGAAACTCCCTGAAACGGGTTTCCAGCTCCGCAGGTGCGCAAAACAACTCACCTTCGGAGGCCAGCATCGGTTCCGTGAGTTTGCTCAGCAGGGTGTTGTGGTCGATGGCGCGCAGGTGGCGGTGCAGCTGGTAATCTTCCGCATTGCCGAACGTAACCGGCGACCAGGCGACCATTTTCGATGATTCGCAGCGCGAATGCCGGATCCGCAATCGGTTGATATCCGCAGAAGTCACCCCTAAAAAGCCATTTTCACCCAGATCACAGGGGCTCAGGTCCCCAAAGGGAAAAACAAACCATGTGTGAGGCAGAAACGGGGGAACCACCGGAAAAGGGAGCTTCCCCGTCAGATGGCGGGTGAGAAAATCGTTCAGCTCGGAAAAGCCCTCGTTGTCCCTGGCAATTCCGGTGTACAGCAGCCTGTCCCCGTCCCGGAACTCCACCCCCGCAAGAGGTTTGACACCCGCCTTCCCGCATGCCTGCACAAAATCGACCACCCCCGTGGTATTGTTGATATCGGTGAGTGCCATGGCAGACACACCCTTTGCCGCCGCCTCCGCCACAAGCCGCTCAATGGAGAGTGTTCCGTAACGCAGGCTGAAGTAACTGTGGCAATTCAGATACATACCGTGATCATATTATAATCAAATACTACGACCATAATATAATCATTTCGCCCAAACAGGCAATTCTGACCGGCATTTTGTTTTCAGAACCGTCAGGAAGCGTGGGAAGGAGGGGGAGGCAGCGTTTGGTGCCAGGGGAGAGGGGCTCCGGTTGTCTGCATCCGGATGCGCCGTTCGTGAGGGAAATAGTTGTTGGTGCGGGATCCGAGGTTTCTGATCCAGCCGAGGGGGATCTCCCGGTAGGAGACCCACTGCCATCCCTTGCCGGGGGGTCCGGGCGGAATCGTCATTCTTTTCAGGAATTCAAGGGCCAGGTCGAGCGGCAAGGGATACCCGGGGAAGGCGGCATGTTCCATGAACAGGGAGTGGGCCAGATCCTGGTGGGGATTCAGACTGTCGCCGTGAAGTGTGGCTGCCCTTGTACCGGGATGGCAAAGGGCGATTTCCTTTTCAAGGAGGGAGAGGAGTGGCAGCCAGCGGGAGGGGAAAAGGGTGCAGCAATCCCCGTTTATGAGGAATTCTGTTCCGGTCCCGGGAAGGATCCAGGACCGGAGGGTATGGAGGAGCCGGGAGGGGGCCATTGTCCACCTCACGGGCAGGGAACGCAAGCGGGGGTTGGTTGGCGGCTCTCCCCGCTTCCCGGCCACCGCCATGAAAAAACCTTCGCTCCGGGTTTTATGCGGGTAAAAAGCATAACCTGCAAAAGCGCCTTTTCGCAAAGTCTCCGCGTTCCATTCCGGGGGCACCGGTATTTCCACGGGGAATGCGCCGGGATGGCTGCCAAGCCATTCGATGTTTTCTTCGTTCTCGGCAGGATTGTAGGTACAGGTACTGTAGAGCAGATATCCGCCCGGTTTAAGGCATTTCCAGGCTTCGGCCAGGATGCGTTTCTGGCGCAGGGAACAGTGCCCGGCATTCGGGGCCGACCATTCCTTGAGGGAGGCGGGATCTTTCCGGAACAATCCTTCGCCGGAGCAGGGTACATCGGCCACCACCAGGTCGAAAAGAGGCCCCAGGCTGCCAAACCGCGCCGGATCGCTGCAGGTGATTACGGTATTGGGATAGCCCCATTTTGCTATGTTTTCAACCAGAACAGCGGTTCTTCCGCGGATAACCTCGTTCGAAACCAGCAGGTCTCCGGGCGACAACAGGGATAGCAGGTGGGTGCTTTTACCTCCAGGAGCGGCACACAAGTCGAGGACCAAGGCCGGTGAGGGCAACCGGAGATTGCGAAAAGCCTGCTCCGGAAACATCGATGCGGCTTCCTGCACATAATAGGCTCCCCCGTGAAACCAGGGGTCCAGCGTAAACTGCGGACGCCGCTCCAGATAATAACCGGCAGGGCACCAGGGAACCCGCTCCCGAGGCAGTTCCCCCTTCCACCTCTCAGGGTGAAGCCGGACCGAGACCACCGGTTCCTCTCCCAGCGACCTGCAAAAACCCTCCCACTGAGGGCCCAGCTGCATCCTCATCCTTTCGGCAAACAGCTCCGGGAGCCTTATTCCCACCTCCTGCACCAAAGCCGGATTTTTCAGCCAAGTTAACATTTTTACCGGATTAAAGAGTTCCGTCGCGGCGAAGTCCCCCGGCGACAGGGAAATCCGGCGTATGGTCCGTGGAAAGTCACTTATCCGTTTCACACCCCGATGACCGCAAATACCCTTCCGGGCTCCGCCTCGATAAACCAGCCGGCTGTTTTTACAGGCATCAGGGCTGGATTTTGATACCGCAAACAAAAAAAAAACGGGCAAGAGAAGCGTAATGTCAAATTAATACGTATAATTGCACCGGAATTGAGCATTGACGGCAGCAAGACAACTACTTTCACAGCCTTACAGTATGAAAAGTTTAACGGCCTAACTGTTTTCAACCTCATCATCTTTTTTATTCATTTAACCAATTGTTTTTTTTAATGAACATTTACATTTCAAATTTAAGTTTCGATGTCAGTGACAGCGATTTAAAAGAGCTCTTTGAAGAATACGGACAGGTTTCTTCAGCAAAAGTGATTACCGACAAGTTCTCCGGCAAGTCGAGAGGTTTTGGTTTTGTGGAAATGCCCAATGATGACGAAGCGACGAAGGCGATCGAAGAATTGAACCAGGCTGAATATGATGGCAAAACCATCAATGTGTCAGTTGCAAAGCCGCGTGAAGACCGGCCGGAAAGAAGAGGTTTCGGCGGTGGTGACCGTGGCGGAAACCGCGGCGGCGGTTTTGGCGGCAACCGCGGCGGCGGTTTTGGCGGCAATCGCGGCGGCGGTGACCGTGGGCCTCGCCAGGGTGGCGACCGTGGCGGATACGGCAGATATTGATCCCTGCACGATACTACAGCCCGGCCGGCCGGCCGCGGCATTGAAATTTGACATTCTACCCGATGCGATAATAAAAAAGAGGCTCCAGCCTCTTTTTTGTTTTACAGCATCCCTTCCGCAGGCTTCCCCGCGAAATTATCGGCCACTGGGCCATCTGTTAAGAGGCCATTCACCGAAAAATGATAAATTTGACAGCTGAACCAGGGATGAGAAACAAAATCATACTGATAGGGCTCCTTGTTCTGGCAGGGGCTTTTTTATCGGAGGCTCAGCTTTCGCAGGGAGGGTTTCCCCGATATGCCGGGTTGAAGCAGAGCCTGACTCCGGAGCGTCTGCCGGCAGTCAGCAACGAGGTGTTGCGCTGGCAGAACCAGCAATCACAACCGCTGCTGAAGTATCTGCGTTTTGCCCATCCCTTTGAGGTACGGATAACTCCCTCCACCCATGGAACCTGGTTCCGTTCATCCGATGGCTGGCACATCTGGCAGGTGGCCATACGCTCCGAGGGGGCGTTTTCCCTGAACTTGCTGTTCGAAAATTTCCATCTTCCCGAAAAAGCCCGGTTGTTTCTGTTCACGCCCGGGTATTCCGGACTGCTGGGAGCTTTCACCTCCGGGAACAACACGGAAGAGGGGGTTTTGCCGGTGTCACCCCTCCCCGGCGATGAGCTGGTCGTCCAGTACGAGATTCCGGGACCTCCCCCGGCTGAGGACGACTTCATCATAACCAAGGTGAACCACGATTATCTGGGCATCCTGAAATGGGAAGAAAAAAGGAGGCCCCTGGGTTTGTCGGGATCGTGCAACCCCGACATCAACTGCGGGCTTGCCGCCAACTGGCGCAGCGTACAGAACGCCACCTGCCGCCTCATCATCCAGGGAAGCATCCTCTGCACCGGCACCCTTCTGAACAACACGGCGGAAAACAGGCGGCCATTCGTTGCAACGGCCAACCATTGCGTCAGCAGCAATTACAAAGCCCAGGAAACCCTCTATCTTTTTAATTATGAAAGCCCCTACTGTGGTTCCATCGACGGGGACCTGACCCATTCCATCGCAGGGGGCAAGCTGAAAGCCACCTTCGACAGTCTGGACTTTTCGCTTGTGGAGCTGAACGTGGCGCCACCTCCCGCCTTCCGGCCCTATTACGCGGGATGGACCCGGGAAACCCAGGTTTCTGACACCCTGGCAACCGTCCATCACCCCCTGGGCGACATAAAAAAAATAGCCATCGACCACAACATCCCCGTTATCAGCACCTTTTACCCCACCTTTCTCAACGACGCCTTCTGGAAAATCCTCAGGTGGGAGGTGGGAACCACGGAGAACGGCTCTTCGGGAGGTCCCTTTTTCAACAGAAAGGGGCTTTTCTTCGGCACCCTGTCGGGCGGAGAAGCCTCCTGCAGTAATCCGGTCAACGACTACTTCGCCCGTTTCAATCTGGCATGGGACTACAGGAGCGACTCAACCCGGCAGCTGAAGTACTGGCTGGACCCGGAGGGGAACAACCCCCTGTCACTGGCTGGCAGGCAATTCTTTGAGAAAGAGGAACTTTGCGCCGCCTTCACCAACCTGAAAGAGGGAGACACCCACCAGATGCTCCGGTACAACGGCGCCTCCGGCGGATACTGGACCGGCACCAACGACCGGGGGTACACCGAGATTGCCGATCTGTTTTCGGTCGGCGGGGATGAACAGATCCGGGGTATCTCCCTGGGTGTGGGACGGAAAGTCCAGAAAAACCGTTACAACAACAGCTACATCAGCCTGCGGGTTTACAACTTCAGCAACCAGACAGCCACCCTTATCTTTTCAAAGGACTCGGTCATGCTGAACAAGCTGGCCGCCAACGCCATGAATCTCATTGAGTTCGACCAGGCGATTGAACCGGCCGACAGTTTCCTGGTGGCTTTCAACCTGGAAAACATCCGGGAAGGGGATACGCTGGCCATTTTCCACTCGTTGCGGAATGCTTCCCAACCGGGCACCCTGTGGCTGAGGAAGGGGCAGGACTGGAAATCCTTTCCTGCAGAGCATCCCACAGGACTGAACGCTTCACTTGCCCTTGAGGTAACCGCCTGCAATTTTGGACCTCCCAGCAGCAAACCGCCGGTCGCTGATGAGTCGCTTCAGTTGCAGGTATATCCCAATCCTGCCGTTTCAAAGGTGCACATCTGGTCGAAGGAGGCCATACCCCCTGAAAATGTCACTCTTTACGACATGCGGGGCAGGCAGGTGAGATGCCGCATTGAGGTTGCCGGCCCCCTGCATCTGGAGGTGGACCTGTCGGGCAACCTTCCGGGGCTCTACCTGGTCAAGGTCAGGTACCGGGCGGAATACATTCAGAGCAAATTTCTGTTAATTCCCTACTGAGCCGGCATGCGGAAAAGGAGCGGGCTAATGGTTTTCCTGCTGATCACCCTGACTGCCTGCCACAAGCCGGAAGCGGGGGAATCCGGACACGGGGGAAACCGGTATGCCGGAGGTTTTTCCATCCTGCAGGAAGGGGAGTTGGTGCGTATTCTGGTTAGCAATCCCTGGTCGTCGGCCCGCAACGTAAAGATGGAATATGTTTTGGCGGGCCCCGGGGATTCCATTCCCGCCTCCCATGCCGGCAAAACCATCATCCGGCTGCCGGTCAGGCGGGTGATCTGTCTGTCGACCTCGCACCTTGCTTTTCTGGAGGCGCTGGGTGAAACCGGCAAGGTGACGGGTATCTCAGGCAGCGGTTATGTTTCCAATCCCAGCCTGCGGGAACGCATTGCCAGGGGGGAGGTTTTCGATGTGGGCTATGGCCGGAACCTGGACTACGAGGAGATTCTGCGGCAGAAGCCCGATCTTGTGCTGGTTTACGGCGTTGACAGCGAAATTGCCGGTTTTCTGGAGAAGTTCCGTGATTTGGGTATTCCGGCGGTCATATGCGGGGAGTACCTGGAGGAGAGTCCCCTCGGCAAGGCGGAATGGATTCGTTTCGTCGCCGCCTTCTTCGGCAAGGAGCCTCTTGCCGACTCGCTGTTCCGGCAGGTGGAAACAGCCTACCTGGAACTGGCCCGGCAGGCCGCAGGGGCCCGCCCCAGTCCGGTGGTCATGGTAGGGCTGCCCTACAGGGACACCTGGTGGATCCCCGGTGGCCGCTCCTACCTGGCGAGGCTGATTGCCGACGCCGGGGGTAACTACGTGGGGGCATCCGGCAGGTCGCGCGAGAGTTGTGTCATCTCCATGGAGGAGGCGCTGGTGAAATCATCCGGCGCCGGCTTCTGGATCCATACCGGCATGGTTTCCACCCGTGGGGAGATCCTCGGCACAGACCCCCGGCTCGGCTCTTTCCCGCTCTTCCGGCAGGGGAAAATCTACAACAACAACCGGCGTGTCACCCCCGGAGGAGGCAATGACTTCTGGGAGGGTGGAACCTTCCGCCCCGATCTTGTGCTGGCCGACCTGGTGCGCATTTTCCATCCCGGCCTGCTGCCTGACGATACCCTCACCTATTACAAGGAGGTTCCATGAGCGACAAGTTATTTCTACGGCCAACCCGGAAACAGAGAGGGATGCTGCTTCTTCTGCTGGGTACGGGGTTTCTGCTGTTTATGGCCGACCTGTTTCTGGGGTCGGTGCCGATCCCAATCCGCCAGGTGGCGGAGGCGCTGTCAGGGGCGGCCGGTGCTGAGGAAAGTGTCCGTACCATCATCCTTGAATTCAGGCTTCCCAAGGCCATCACCGCGGCATTTGCAGGTATTGCTCTTTCGGTCAGCGGGTTGCAGATGCAGACCCTGTTCAGGAATCCTTTGGCGGGGCCTTATGTGCTGGGGATCAGTTCAGGGGCCGGTCTTGCCGTGGCCCTCTTTTCACTGGGTGCCGCCCCTCTTTTCCAGGGAGTTTTCTCCCTGGCCGGCAGCTGGTCGCTGGCCCTGGTAGCCTGGAGCGGCGCTTTCCTGGTAATGCTCCTGGTGCTGTCGGTATCCGTACGCATCAACGACAACACCACCCTGCTGATCCTGGGCATGCTTTTTTCCAGCGCCGCCTCGGCGGTGGTCTCCATTCTTCAGTACTTCAGCAGTGAATCGATGCTGAAGGCCTTCATTGTGTGGACCATGGGAAGCCTGGGGAGCATCACCGGCCGGCAGCTGACGGTGGTTGTTCCGGCCGTGCTGGCCGGCCTTGCGCTGGCCTTCCTGAAGGTCAAGGATATGGACGCCTTCTTGCTGGGGGAAACCTACGCCACCTCCATCGGGGTGCGAGTCCGCAGCAGCCGGCTGCTCCTTTTTCTCAGCGCCAGCCTTCTGGCAGGCACCATCACCGCCTTCTGCGGCCCGGTGGCCTTCGTGGGGATTGCCGTTCCCCACCTGGCAAGGGTGCTTTTCCAAACCCCGGGGCACCGGATTCTCCTGCCGGGGGTGGTACTGCTGGGTGCCAATGCCCTGCTGGCCGGAGACATCCTCTCGCAGCTGCCCGGGTGGCAGACCACGCTGCCCATTAATTCCGTAACGGCGCTGCTGGGCATTCCCGTGGTCGTATGGATGGTTGTCAGAAACCGGAAATTCTCCACGCCATGAGCTCTTTTTCCTCACTGGAAATCAGGCAGCTGGTCATCGGCTACGCTGTCCGCCGGGGAGAGGCCTCTTTCCAAAGGAGTTCCCTGGCTTTCACAGCCTGCAGGGGGGAAATTACAGCCCTGACGGGGCCCAACGGCAGCGGCAAAAGCACCCTGCTGCGCACCATTGCCGGGCTTCAGAAACCGCTCGGCGGGGAAGTCCTGCTCGACGGCAGGCCGATGGCCGGCATCACCCGCAGGGAACTGGCCCGCACCATCAGTTTTGTCTCCACTGAGCATGCCGCACCCCCGGCCATGACTGTGGCCGACATGGTGGCCTCCGGCAGATACCCCTATACAAACTGGAGGGGAACTGCGGCGGAGGAAGACCGCCGCAAGGTATCCGAATCACTCGCCAATACCGGGCTTACGCCGCTGGCCTTCCGACCGGTATCCCGGCTGAGCGACGGGGAATACCAACGGGTACTGATCGCCAGAGCCCTGGCACAGGACACCCCTTTCATCCTCCTGGACGAGCCCACCGCCTTCCTTGATATCAATAACAAATTCGCAGTATTCCATTTGCTGAAGCAACTGGCCGCCGGTCAGAACAAAACCATCGTTCTTTCAACCCATGATCTGGAGATCGCCCTCCGCGAAATGGACAAGCTGTGGATAATGACCTCCGGGGTGGTCCGGGAGGGAGCACCTGAGGATGCAATCCTCAACGGCTGGCTGGAGCTGCTTTCCGGTCATCCCCAGGTAGGCTTCGATCCGGGGCAGGGAAGATTTCGCTTTGAGCGGCTGCCGGAGGGAAAGGTAATGCTGCGGGGCGAAGGACTGCCATTGGAATGGACCCGCCGGGCGTTCGAAAGAAAAGGCTATACCGCCGGAAATACGGGCGATGCTGCCCTGTCGGTCGTGGTCAGGGACGAAAGGCCCTCCGGGAAGCTTGTCTGGGACATGACCAGGGCCGGGGAAACCCGGAGGTTCAGTTCTGTCCACGGTCTGATGAGGGCCCTAGGATAGCCCGGCGCCGGAATCCCGCCGTCACATACCGCCCGATGCGTGAAAGGAGCCGCTCCCCATGCCGGTTACTTCAGCCACTGATCAAGCCACTGAGCAAAAACCCGCTGCCAGAGTATGCCGTTCTGAGGTTTCAGCACCCAGTGACTCTCCTCAGGGAAAAACAGGAACCGGGCCGGAATTCCACGGAGAACCGCCGTGTTAAAGGCGGCCATTCCCTGGGTGTAGGGAATACGGAAATCATACCCCCCGTGGATCACCAGAATGGGAGTATCCCAGTTCTGCACAAAACGGTGCGGGGAAAAGCTGTAGGAGCGCATGGCCTCCCCGTCGGAGGTATCCCACCAGGGACCTCCGATGTCCCAGTTCTCAAACCACATCTCCTCGGTAGTTGCGTACATCTGTTCGAAGTTGAAAATGCCGCAGTGGGTGATGAAAGCCTTGAACCGGCCATTGTGGTTGCCGGCAAGGTAATTGACGGCAAACCCCCCGTAACTGGCCCCTACGGCGCCCAGCCTGCCGGCATCCACGTAAGGTTCACGGGCTACCTCATCGATGGCCGCCAGCAGGTCCCGGATGTTCTGCCCGCCGTAATCCCCGCTGATCTGTTCGTTCCATTCCTGCCCGAAACCGGGGACCCCGCGGCGGTTGGGAGCCACCACTATGTATCCGTTTGCAGCCATCATCTGGAAATTCCAGCGGTACGACCAGTACTGGCTTACCGTACTCTGGGGACCTCCCTGGCAATAGAGAATCGCAGGATATTTTCGGGAAGAGTCGAAATGGGGAGGATAGATAACCCAGGTGAGCATATCCTTGCCGTCGCTGGTTTTGATCCACCTCCTTTCGACCTTGCCCATGGCAAGCTGGTCCAAAATCCCTTTGTTCACGGAAGTCAGCGGCTCGCTGCCACCCGTTGCCGGGTCAACCAGCCAAAGTTCGGCAGGTTGCGACATGGAGCTTTTTGTTACCAGCAGCCGGTCGCCCGCCGGCATCACCATGCCGAAATCATGCATTCCGCTGGTCAGGCAAACCACCGTATCTTCCCCGGGCACCGCCTTGTACAGCTGCATGGTCCCCTCCATGGCGCTGATGAAGTACAGGCATCCGCCGTCCGCTCCCCAGCACAGATGTTCGGCATTCAGGTCATGCCCCGCCGTCACGCTTTTCTTTTCCCCGGTGGCCAAACCGGCAACGAAAAGCCGGATCCGGTCCGCTTCATATCCGTCCCTTTCCATGCTCTCCCAGGCGATCTTTGAACCATCGGGCGAAAAAACAGGGTTCTGATCCAGCCCCATCATTCCCTCCGTCAGGTTAACCGTGCTCCCCGCAGTCAGGTCGTACAGGTAAATGTCGGCATTCGTCGACAGGGAGTAGGCTTTGCCGGTCAGCTTTTTAGAGGTGTAGGCCAGCTTCTTTCCGTCGGGGCTCCAGGCGATCTGTTCCATCCCGCCAAAAGGTTTCACGGGCGTGTCAAACCGCTCCCCCTCGTTGACGTCTATGATATCCGTCAGTCCCCCCTCCCCGTAACCGGCCACGAAAAGATGGTTGTAGGTATCATCGTGCCAGCTGTCCCAGTGCCGGTACATCAGGTCGTTTTCGAGCCTTGCATCGGCTTTGGGAAGGTCTGGGAAAAGATCGTGCACATCCTGGTCGAGTTTCACACTTTTCACAAAACAGACTTTCGCCTGGTCGGGCGAATAGGCAAAGCCCTGGATTCCCCCCTCCACATCCGACAGCTGTTTCTGTCCGGAACCGTCCGGATTCATCTCCCAGAGCTGCATCGTGCCCGAAGCAGACGACAGGTACCCCAGCCTTTTTCCGTCGGGACGCCAGGCCAGTCCCGATTCCCGGACAGGAGTACCGGTGATCCTTTGCGGAGCGGCCGTCAGGGGGGATTGCACATAGACATCCCGGTAAGCCTTGTCTTCGCCGATGTTGTACCAGGTAACGGTGTAAGCCACAGCCTTTCCGTCAGGAGAAACGGCCGGATCACCCACCCGGCCGAACGACCAGAGCACCTCGGGGGTCATGACGTCCGAAGCCAGAACCGGCGAGTCAGGAACATAATTCTCTTCTGCCTGGCTGACAGGCTTGTCCTGGCAAGCCGCCATCAGCCCCGCCAGCAAAAACAAAACAACTTTTTTCATTCTGCTAAGTTAGAATGAATTCCCTTCCATGAAATGCATTCTTCACGCGCCGGCAAAAAAAAAGAGGCCGCCCCTTTGTTAGGCGGCCCCTTCATTACCTCCAGAAGGCATTCCTTGTCAGTAACGGTACATCCCGGAGTACAGACGCGTGTGGTCATCGTAGTCCACAGCCCTGACTTCGAACCGCACGGAATCCAAACCGGCAATACGCAGGGAGTCCAGTTCGAAGGAAACAAACGCGGTCATGGGAAACACCTCGCGGTCTCCGTTCCTGTTGTGCCTCAGCTCCAGCTGTATGGGCTGATCTTCAGCCACCGGCACACCGGGCTGCTTCACCAGGTTGATGAAATGAATCCTGTCGTTGCCATAATAACGGATCCTGAAATTGAGCAGCTGGTTCTTGCTTACCCACATATCACGGACCACCACCGGATCGTTCCCGATGCTGTCTTCGTTGGCCGGGGTCAGATCCAGAATCCCTTTCTTCAGAAGTTCCGTGACCGAGTTAATGCGCACATAGTAGGCATCTCCGCCCTCTCCGCTGCTTTTATCCCCTACTATCGTGTAATCAACCATCACCCGGTCGCCCGTTTCAAGTTTGTGGAAACCGGGCCACCCCGCAACAGGAAAAAGCAGAGCCCCGTTGTCCAGCCTGACCACCTCCACTTCCCCCTGTGTCTCCATAATGCCCAGATCCACCCAATAATTCCCAAGAGAATAACCTTCTCCGTCATCCAGGCAGGAGGTCAAGCCTGCCAGCAATACGATCAACAATCCAAACAGTTTTTTTCTCATGGTTCATCCTCCTTTCACATGATTCTGCCTAGTATTATAGATGAACAAAAAGGCGTCCGGTTGCGTTTAACCCATGATTTTTTTTGCAGGCAGGGTATTGTTCGCCCAACAATGAAATATATTGACATATTTATATATTTACATTTATTTTTTTCCGTTCTTTGAACACAGATTCCTGCGGCAGGTCACACCGCGGGAACAGTGCCCCGGGTTTCCGCCCCTCGTAACGTTGGTTCAGGAAGTTGCGTGAGCGGACAGAGGGAGAAAAGTATTGAAAGAACAAGTGAATAACCGGAGAATTATAAAAACATCAGATACGATTGGTTAATTTATTTTATATGAAGAGGATTCTATTTTTCATGGTTCTTGCGACCCTGGTGTTGACCAGCTGCGGGAACAGCCAGGCAAAACAGGAAAGGAAGGAAGGGATTACAAACGGGCTGCAGGCCACCGGAGGCGGTGAAACCGATGTCATGGCCGTCCTTGGCGGCGGTTCCGCGGGGGAGGTTGCGGAAGTCGCAACACCTGCCGGTACACCGGCAGGTGGGACCGAGTTGTTGACTAAAGCCAGCTTCCTCACCAAGGTTTGGAATTATGAAAAAACACCTTCCGAGTGGGTATTTCTGGGCGACAAACCAGCCATCATCGATTTTTACGCCGACTGGTGCGGCCCGTGCCGGATTGCCTCTCCCATCCTTGAGGAGGTGTCGCATGAATTTGCGGGCAAAATCAACGTGTATAAAATCGACACACAGAAGGAGGAGGAACTTGCCGCTGTTTTCGGGATCCGCAGCATTCCCGCCTTCCTGTACATTCCGAAGAGCGGCAAACCGACCATGATGGCCGGGATCGGACGGTCGAAGGAGGAAACCAAGAAGATGTTCCTCGACAACATCAACAAGCTGCTTCTGGAGAGCCGGTAAAAAGGGAACATGGCCGGGCTTAAAGGCTGCCTTCCCTCTCCGGATGGCCGATAATTTTGTAATTTCGCGCAATTGCAACAATACCGGTCATGCGTAAACTTTTTTTTTCCGCCTTCGTTTTCTCTCTGGCAACAGTACCGGGATGCCACAGGCCGGCACCGGAAAAAGAGCCGGTGGAATGGGTTGATCCCATGATCGGGACCGGCGGCCACGGTCATGTTTTTCCGGGGGCGGTCTATCCCCATGGGGCTGTTCAACCGGGGCCCGTGAATTTCATCCAAGGGTGGGATTGGTGCTCCGGCTACCATTATTCCGACAGCATACTCACCGGTTTCTCGCACACCCGTCTCAGCGGCACCGGCATCGGTGATCTTGGAGATATCCTGGTAATGCCTTACACCGGCGCTTTGAAAACCGCACCGGGCCGGCAGGAGGATATCTCAGAAGGATACGCCTCCCTGTATTCTCATGAACGGGAGACAGCCCGGCCGGGCTATTACAGTGTCGTGCTGGACCGGTATGGCATCCTGGCGGAACTGACGGCAACGAAGAGAGTGGGTTTCCACCGCTACACCTTTCCCTCCGGCGACACCCTCCGGATCATCGTCGATCTGGAGCGCGGCATCGGCTGGGATGCCTTAACGTCGGCAGAGCTGAGAGCCGCCGGAGAGAGCCTTTTTCTGGGATACCGGTTCTCAGGGGGCTGGGCTACCGACCAGCGGTTGTACCTGGCCCTGCGCTTATCGGCAAAGCCGGATGAGATCCGCTTTTCCGGGTCTTCCCCGTCCGCCGCATCCCCGCCGGATCCTTCCTTGGCTGTTTTCACCTACCATCCCTCTGAAGAAAGAACAATTCTCCTGAAAGTTGGTGTGTCGCCCGTATCTGCAGAGAATGCCCTGGCAAATATGGAATCTGAAATCCCTCACTGGGATTTTGACCGTACGGCCCGGGAAACGAAGGATGCCTGGAACAGGGAACTCTCCGTGATCCGCGTCCGGAACCGCGACACCTCCCTCTTGCGCACCTTTTACACGGCGATGTACCATCTGAAGATTCATCCGTCGCTGTTCAACGATGCCAGCGGAGCCTATCGCGGCACCGACAGGCAGGTTTACCCTTCTCCCGGGTTCGACAACCACACTGTTTTCAGCCTGTGGGACACCTACCGGGCTGCCCATCCGTTGTTTGCGCTCATAGACCCTGTCCGCACGAGCCACTTTGTCAACTCGATGCTGGCCATTTACGACCAGCAGGGGAGGCTGCCTGTCTGGCATCTGCATGGCAATGAAACGGGCACCATGGTCGGCAATCATTCGATACCGGTGATTGCCGACGCCTGGCTCAAGGGAATTAAGGGAATCAATGCGGAAAGAGCGCTTGAGGCCATGGCAGAAACCGCCAGCAACGACGACGGCGACGGCCTCCGTTACCTCCTCCGCAATGGTTGGGTGGCCGCAGATTCCACCCGTGAATCGGTTTCCAAAGGACTGGAATATGCAGTAGACGACCATGCCATTGCCCGGATGGCCCTGTCGCTCGGAAAAGAAGAGCTTTACCGGGAATTTACAAGCCGGGCCGGCAATTATCGCCACTACTACGATCCGGCTGTGGGATTCTTCAGAGGTAAAAACCACGACGGAAGCCGGAGCGAAACCTTCGATCCCGTCTACACCCTTCATGAACAAGGCGACTACACCGAAGGGAATGCCTGGCAGTACCTGTGGATGGTGCCGGCCGACGTGAAGGGTCTCATTGAATTGCTGGGAGGGGAAGAGATTTTTGTTCGAAGACTTGACAGTCTTTTTCTGGTAAGGGAAGCGCTGAATGAGGGAGCTTCGCCCGACATTTCAGGGCTTATCGGGCAGTATGCCCACGGCAATGAACCCAGCCATCACATTGCTTACCTGTATGCATACGCCGGCCAACCCTGGAAAACAGCCGAAAAGGTGCGGCATATCATGGAACAGCTTTACAGTGACCGGCCCGACGGCATTTGCGGCAACGAAGACTGCGGTCAGATGTCAGCCTGGTACATCTTTTCCTCCCTCGGCTTTTACCCGGTAAATCCCGTGAACGGACCCTATGTGCTGGGAAGCCCGCTGCACGACGAAGCCATCCTGTACCTGGAGAACGGCAGAACTTTCACCGTCAGAACCAAAGGCAACAAGCCGGGTAACCTATATATCGCAAAGGCGAAGCTGAACGGCAGGGCTCATGACAGGTCCTTCATCACCCATCGGGAAATCACGGAAGGAGGACTCCTGGAGATCACCCTGGGTCCTCAACCCGGAAAGAAGTTCGGAAAGCAACCCGGGAACCGTCCCCCCGATCTGCTCCCGCCTCCCTGATTCCGTTCCGTTGCTGTGGGTGCCCCGCGTGAAAAGTAATCCGGAAGAAGATCTCATGACAGGGGCAGTAAACCGGGTGCAGCGGCTTTACGGCGCCGATGCGGAGCAAGCAAGGATGGCCTGGAAAGACGGTGGGAACAAGAGGGATCACAGGCCGGCAATTCAACTTCAAAATATTTAGAACAACCTGAAAAATGATAAAAGCGGAAATCATAACCATCGGGGATGAAATTCTGATCGGTCAGGTGGCAGACACCAACTCAGCCTGGATAGCCCGGCAACTCAATCTTGCGGGCGTGGAGGCAGGGCAGATTCTGTCGGTCCGTGACCGCAGGGAGGAAATTTTGGCAGCGCTGAAAAATGCCGGGGAGCGGGCGGATCTGGTTCTGATGACCGGCGGGTTAGGTCCTACGAAGGATGACCTGACCAAAAAGGTATTGTGCGATTTTTTCGGCACGACGCTGGTAATGCATGAACCCACGCTGGTCATGGTGACGGAGCGGCTTGCCCGGCGGGGCATTCCCCTCAACCGGCTGAACCGGGACCAGGCGTTGGTCCCGGCAAATTGCGAAGTGCTGCCCAACAGGCTTGGCACCGCTCCCGGCATGTGGTTCCGGCGCGGCGAAACCTATTATGTCGCCTTGCCGGGTGTTCCCTACGAGATGGAGGCGCTGGTGCTTGAGTCGGTGTTACCGAGGCTCCGCGCCATGGGCAGGATCGACACCATCCTGCATAAAACCATACTCACCCAGGGAGTCCCGGAGTCGGTCCTTGCCGAGCGGCTGGCCGGCTGGGAAAATGCCCTTCCCCCTGACATCAGGCTGGCTTATCTTCCCGGCCCCATGGGGGTACGGCTGCGGCTGACCACCTCGGGGAAGGAAGCTTCCGTTCTGGAACGGGGGATCGCAGAACAGACCGGCAAGCTTCTATCCCTCGTCGGGGAGGCGGTATACGGTTTCGACGACGATACGATGGCCATGGCCGTTGGCCGGTTGCTCCTGCAAAGAAACGCCATGCTTTCGGTGGCTGAGAGTTGCACGGGAGGCCATATCTCCCATCTGCTGACCCTGACCCCCGGTTGTTCGCAATGGTATGCCGGCGGAATCACCGCTTATGCCAATTCCATCAAAACGGAACTTCTGCAAGTCCCCGGAGCCACCCTTGCCGCCCACGGGGCTGTCAGCCGGGAAACGGCAACCGCCATGGCCCAGGGAGTACGGGCGCTCCTCGGCACTCCCTACTCCCTCGCCACCACAGGCATCGCAGGACCAACCGGAGGTTCGCCCGGGAAACCCGTCGGCACCGTCTGGATAGCCGCAGCCTCCCCTGGAAAACTGATCTGCGAAAAATTTGTTTTCGGAGACAACAGGGAACGGAACATCATCCGCACGTCACAGACCGCCCTGCAGATGATGCGAACGCTGATTGCAGGAGAATGACCCCGCCGCGGAGGGGCACCGGGGCCATAGCGGCCGCCGGGGTCCTGTCATTCCGCCATAGGGTTTCTCATCCGGCCGGGTTGCAGGGAGACCGGCATTCTCCCGCCGAGTGCTTTCCGTCCGGGAAAACAGATGCTTAAAGCAACAAACCGGGAACGCAAAGCGTTCATAAGCCTGTGGCGCCCCCCGGACGGGCCGCACCCGGAAAAACGGGCATGACAACCGGGGCAGGCACCGGATCCATCGCCGGCTGCACCCTCGGGGTTTTGATGTCAACCGGCCTCAGGGGAACGGAGTACGCTCAACGGATTTCGCAGCACAGGGCTTACGTACGCTGTGCTCAACGCATAAATAACTGGATATATACACGTTGAATTGAATGCCGGAATGAAAAGAGTTTTCACCATGGTGTTGTTGCTGGTTCTGCTGCTGGCGGGATCGCTCATTGCCATCCCGTTTCTTTTCAGGGAAACGCTCCTGGAGATGACCCGCAGGACCATATCGCGCAACCTCCAGGTGACGGTTGATTTTGACGATTTCAGCCTGTCGCTGGTGAGGAACTTCCCGAAGGCGACCCTGCGCCTGGGGAATGTGGTGGTTCAGGGGACCGGGCCCTTCCTTCAGGACACCCTTCTGCAGGTCGGGTCGCTGAGCAGCACCTTCGGGATGCTCGATCTTCTCAGCCCCGGCAGCCTCACCCTCCACGAGCTGGCCCTTGACAAAGCCAGGCTTAACCTCCTGGTGAACGGCGATAATCAGGCCAACTGGGATATCTTCCCGTCACAGGAGGAGGAAAGCCGCGCCGGCAGCCAAGACACAGCCCATGCGTTCGGGATGGAGCTCAGCAAGATCATCATCAGCGGTGCCGACATTCTGTACCGCGACCTGACGATGCCGCTGGATGTAAGGTTCCTGGGGGTGGACCTTGCCATGAAGGGCAATCTCTACGGCGATGACACCCACCTGCAGGCCGAGGGAAAGGCCGCCCGTTTCAGCCTGGAATACGATTCGGCCAGTTACATCCCCGGTGTAAGCCTGGGCCTCTCCGCCCTGGTTGACATCAATTTCGAAGAGTGGCTTTTCCGCTTTTCGGAGGGAAAGCTGTTGGTAAACGGCCTTCCCCTCGAAGCTGGCGGCAGATTTTCAATGCACTGCGATAGCCTGCTGTTCGACCTTCATTTTGCCTCGGGCATCTCCGATCTGAAGG